>Ga0255773_10002290_pt1 | contig 18010 bp, 12 predicted proteins | sample 011ome_17_FD_179971 | JGI IMG/M metagenome (GOLD analysis project Ga0255773, IMG submission 179971) | Coastal salt marsh microbial communities from the Groves Creek Marsh, Skidaway Island, Georgia - 011502XT metaG (version 2) | ecosystem: Environmental > Aquatic > Marine > Intertidal zone >...
TGAAGACGCTTCAATTCACGGTTCCCCAGACACATGGGCCCGTAAAGTTGTGGAGATGGCTCGTAAGTGGGGTTGTCCCGTTGTTGCCGAAGTTAATCAAGGAGGCGCACTTGTTAAAAACGCTATTCTCTCGATAGACCCGACGATCAAGGTTCTAGAGGTCCATTCCAAGTACGGAAAGCAGCTTCGAGCAGAGCCTACAGTCCTTGCATACGAACAGGGGCGCGTCCACCACGTTGGGTATCACCAAGACCTCGAATCTCAGATGTATTCTTGGATTCCAGGCGAAGGAAAATCACCAGACCGCGTCGATGCACTAGTTCACGCACTAACTGCACTGCTAATCAAGCCTCCTCCAGGTTTTTCGGGCGGGAAAATTCGCGCAAAAAGCTATGCAGATAGAAAATTAGGTGTCACAAATCCAAATACACGCCCTGGCGGACGGATTTTTAGGGTAAGATAGTGTCCAAGATACTTTTAGACAGGTTCCCCTGTCATCTGGTGGCTATAGCCGCTGGAAAAATTGACGATGTCGCGACTCTTCGGAGTTTTGAACCCACTCCGGGGACCACATATTTAGAAATTACAAGGGTGATTATTACTGATGAGCACATCATGGTGGCGAAAGATGGGCCAGACGGGCCCCAAATCGTCTTTCGGGAAGCATATTCGACGTTCATCCCGTCGAAAAAGGCTGATGAAGACTCTTTTGTTGTCACTTCGTCGGGAAAGATGCTAGCATTTAAGAAAGATCGCGGCTGCGGCTGTGGTTCTAGACTGCGCGGATGGAATCCGTACAAAACTTTAGCTTCTATGGAGGACTAAATGGAAATAACAGCAGTAACTTTTGTCGTTTTGGCTCTTGGAGCATACAGAATGACGCATTTGATCACTACAGACGCGATTGCTGATGGTTTTCGCAACTGGATTTGGTCAAAATACTCCCCGATGACTAAAATCGGGTACCTAATCACTTGTAATTGGTGCACTGGGTTCTGGGTTTCACTACTTTTCGTAATTGGAGCCTCGATTTTACCCCAATTCACGTTTGTGGTATCATTAGTATTGGCTATTTCTGCTGTAATCGGGCTACTTTCAGCTCTGATTGAGCGATAAGACAGGTAGGAGCCACTTTTGGCTATTTTCAAGAAAGAAAACGAGAAACCAAGCGAATCTCGTAGGGGTGTACGTGCTTCAGCACCTAAAACTGCCACTCGAGTAGCTCCTGGCGTCTCTGTTGACTCTTTTGGAGTTGTTTATGCTGAACCACAGGTGTTTAACACTCCTCGGCCACTCACTGCAGCCGCTGCTCAGGTAAAACTAGACGACAAGACTGAAGCAGAGCTCTTTAAAGCTCGTCGGCAGTCAGCATCTACCGCTTGGCAGACCGAAGCTTGGGAGTATTACGACTCAATTGGTGAAATCAAGTACGCTTTCAACCTAGTTGCGTCTGTTGTCTCTCGTATCCGACTTTACGTTGCCGCGATTGACAACCCTAGCGAGGCTCCTGCTCCCATCCAAGACATTGACTCTATTGACGGACGTCTGAAAGCTGCTGCGCATCGTGCACTAGACCGTCTAAGCTCTGCTTACGGCGGGCAGCCAGGTCTTCTTAAGGATGCGGCTCTAAACCTACAGGTCACTGGCGAGTGTTACCTAGTACAGCTCCCAGAGAGGGTAGGCTCTCAGCTCCCCGAGACTTGGGACATGCGTTCTGTAGATGAGTTGCAGGTTGACTCTAAAGGTAACTACATCATCAACCCGCGACGTGATATTGGTGGCGGAACATCGTCAATCATGAGCCAAGGAAATAAGGAAGCTATCATGCTTCCTCGTTCTGCTTTTGTTGGACGCATCTGGCGTTCACACCCTCGCTACACCCAAGAGGCTGACTCAAGCTTGCGCGGCCTACTAGATCTTTGTGCCGAGCTTCTACTTTTGAATAGGACATTCCGTGCGACTGCTCGCTCTCGCCTCAATGCTGGCGCTCTATATCTCCCTGACGGTCTTTCTGTTGCCGCTGGTCCTGATCCTGATTATCCTTACGATGAAGATGGCAATTACAACGAAACTTACACAGCTGAGGAAGCAGCGGATGAGTTTGAAGACCAGCTAATCGATGCAATGACCACTCCGATTAAGGATGAGGATTCTGCATCTGCTGTTGTACCACTTATTATCCGTGGACCTGCAGAGCTTGGCGACCGCATCAAGCAGTTTAAGTTTGAGCGTTCTTTCGACCCCGCCTTGGCACAGCGTGCAGACCGTGTGCTTGAGCGCATCATGCAGGGACTTGACGTTCCTAAGGATGTAGTCACTGGTCTAGCGAATGTTAAATATTCGAACGCGCTGCAAATTGACGAAGCTCTTTACAAGGCACACATCGAACCGCTGATGCTGCTCATAGTTGACGCGCTGACTGTTGTCTACCTGCGTCCATTCCTAATTGCCAACGGGTACCCAGAAGATGAGGTAGCAAAGGTCTGCATTTGGTACGACCCATCTCTGGTTGCTACTCGCAATGACCGCGCTGCAGATGCAGACATGGGATTCGACAAGCTTGCCGTCTCTTACGATGCATGGCGTCGTGCTCACGGATTCTCAGAAGCAGATGCTCCAGACCCCAAGGAGTATGTACTTCGTATGGTCATGCAAAAGGGCATGGTTACACCAGAGCTCACTGAAGCACTTCTCAGGTCTGTAGCCCCTGAGGTAATGGGAGAAGTACGAGAGCAGGCAATGGAAGAGAGCGGAGCTGGAATACCACCAGAAATAGACGAACTGTTGCAAGGAGAGCCTGCAGCAACAGATCAACCCGCCGAGGGAGAGCAAGAGCAGCAAGCTCCAATCTCTCCTGCTGAAGCTACTCCACCACTAGCAGAACCAGAGGCATAAAATGCACCACCCAAACCCAGAACTAGGCGAAAAGCTAGCGCACCTATTAGCTGACACCGTCACGACCAGATTTATCTTTCAGGGATATCACTGGAACGTACTTGGCCCAGACTTCGGTGAGTATCACGAGTTCTTCGGAATGCTGTACGAAGACGTCGAAGGCTCAGTTGACGACCTTGCTGAAAATATTCTTAAGGTTGGCTACCCAGCGCCTTACCTACTACAAGACTACCTAGAGCTTTCCTGCATCAAAGAAGAGCGCCACGACGGTTCTTCCGTTCAGTTCATGCTTCAGTCAGCACTTCGCGTCAACGACACCATGATTGCTTGCTTGCATGAAGCAGGAGAGATTGCAGAAAAGTGCCGCGAGTTTGGTCTTATGGACTTCCTCGCTCAGCGCGAAGACATGCACAAAAAGTGGAGATGGCAGATTAAGGCATTCCTAGGAGTTCGATAGTGTCTGAGTACCTCGACAAAGTAATTAATGCTTCTGGCGGTCACGCTGCGCCTGCAGAAAATCTAGAAGCTGGTAAAAAAGAAGCCCCTGAAGGCTACCACTACATGCCAGACGGAACTCTTATGAAGGACTCCGAGCACGAAGACGAGGCTGCTCTAGAAAAGAACGCTGATGATCCCTGCTGGGAAGGCTACGTTCAAGTTGGCATGAAGAAGGGCAAGGGTGGTGACATGGTGCCAAACTGCGTCCCGCTGAAGGCTGCTCAGGCTCTCGAAAAAGTTCAATCTTTCCTTACTTCAGACGAGATTGAAACTGTACTATCCCACTACAACTCCAATGTTGGTGGATCTCGTCAAGTTTCGCTCTCTGCTGCTGCAGAAGTAGCTTCTCGATCATATGACGCGTATTCTGACGGGTGCGCTTCCGATAAACTCTCGGACGCTATTCTGTGGGAGCTTCACTCATTTCTAGAATATGCAACCTTAGGTGCTAGTGAAGACTTAGATGTAGTCTCTGACCACGAAGACTTGCTCAATGCTGGCCACCCCGCTCAGGGTATGACTGCCTCTGCCGAGGCAAGAATTGACTGGGCATCTGGTGCACCTGAATTTGACGAAGCTTCTCGTGAAGTTGTGAAGACTGCTCTATCCGAAACATCTTCAGAGCTAGAAGCTGTACATGCATTCAGCAGGCTACGAGCACTTACGGCTAGCGGCAAGCTCGACGAGAGCACAGTAGAGCTAATAAACAAGCTCGCAACTAACTAACAACAATCTTAATAGGGTAAAATTTTAGTAGTTCACTGCTATTTAAGAGGATTTTAATGTCTAACCTCGAAGTCTTAATCGCCGACGGCAACTCCGCTGCTGCTCGTCGCGCCCGTGTAAAGCTTCAGCCACGTGACAAGAAGGGCCGCTGGGTTCCGACTGGTGCTGCACTTCTTGCAATGATTCGTGATCTTTCTGGTACCGCTAAGAAGTACAAGCTGAAGGCTATTGGTGGAACTGCAACGAAAAAGGGTGAAAAGAACAAGATTAGGGCTCTTGTAACGGAAGATATTCCAGAGCTAAAGCTGAGAAAAAACACTGTAGTAGAGCTAGACCCAGCAGCTACAGAGCTTGACACCCAAATCAAGCTTGATCGCGATTTCCTAGAGCGTAAGGGTATTGATCCTGACCTGCAGCACACCCTACCAAAAGGGCTTGGCCAGAAATACAACAAGCTAGAAGACCTAAACCCTAAGCGAGCAGATGACCTAGACATTGAGCTTGCAACTGGTGGTCTCACCGACGAAGAAGACAAAGACTTCCGCGCAGAGCGCGACCAAGAGCCTCTAGCAAAGCTACCTCCAGGAATGGAAGAGCTAAGCGAGGACGAGCTTGATGCTCTAACTCGTGGCGGACCTAAGGCACCTTCCGCCGTTGAGAAGCCAGATACCAAACCACCTCGGTTCCCTGGCGACAAGGGTGTCCCAGAACCTACTGACGTATCGGGCAAGCCAAAACCACCTACTCTTGTAGATCACCGCGACTCCATTATGCAAAAAGCCATGGCTGACGCTTTCTATGGAGACAAGCCAGACATAGACGTCGTTCTTAATACGGCTAAAAAAGCAGAACCAGAAGAAGTAGGCATATCAGACCTAAAGCCAGGAGATGTCGTTGCTCTTGGCGGCGGGCCAAGAGTAGTTACTAGAGTTGAAAAGAAAACTAGGCTAGATGGTAGCGAAGGCTACAACCTATACGTAGATGACAATGGTAGAGAGGCAAAAGTTAATCCTGGCGGTCAGCTTCTTCCTGGTTCCGCTGGAGTTGTTCGTATTCGCAAGGCAGAAGACGCCCCTAAAAAGCCAGTGACTGATAAGCCAGATAAGCCAGAAGGCACTAGGAAGCCTACCCCGAAGAAAACAGATCCCGCCCCAAAGAAAACAGACCCTGCGCCCGAGAAGACTAAGCCTGTCCCTAAGAAGGCACCTAAGGCAGAGAACGTTGCAAAGAAGAACCGCAAGGACGATGGCAAGCCAATTAAGCCATCCTCCAAGTCTAGGGAAGAGCTCTACGAAAAGAAAATTAATAACCTCGTAGACGAGGATGGAAAGCTTCTAAAGGTAACTAAAGACAACGGTAAAGAAGTTGTAATAGAAGACCCTAACGCAATTGTCAACGCACTTCTTGAAGAAAACCCTAACGCTAAAATTAAAGAAAATGGCGCGATTGTTCTAGAACGTGGCTCGTTTACCGACACTGACGGTAAAAAGTACAACTACGAAGTTGCCGTTGAGCGTACTGTTGGAAATCAGTTTATGGAGCGTTACACGATTAGTGACCCCAAGACTGGCGAGGCCCTTTATGACTTCTATAATGCTGACTACAAAGACAGCTTTAGAGGTCTCTACGGAAAGACAAGCGGCCTCACAAAGACCCGTGACTACCTACTAGGAAAAGATGCACCTGGAGGTGGACTAGACGAAGACGGTATTCCTGCTGGAAAGAACAGGAAAGAGCTTAGTACCTACTTTGGGCCAGACAAGACAATCGAAAATCGTCTTAAGTATCTCCGAAAGGGTAAGGACCCTAAAAACTGGCGTCTACTAACTATTGACGAGAACTTTGATAAGTTCCTAGAGGGACGCGATCGAGAGCTAAACAAGTCTGACCAAGCTGACGGTAAGAACTACAAGAGCCAGTTTGGAAACGTTAAGAGGTCCTTTATCGGATCTATCTACGAGGCAATCGAGCTAGATGACAGGGAGCTTCTCAAGGAGCGCTTGGTTCAGGCTCTTGGTAGAACTCCAGACAATGAAGAGTCTATAAACAAGATTATTGACCGCATGAAGGCTGGAATTGACGAGCGCTATAAAGGCACACCTCGCCACAAGCAGCTAGCCTTCCTGCCTCTTCAGATGCAGAAGTTCTTGGAAGACGAGCAGGCAGATCTTCGTGCCCGAAGCAATGTTCCATTTATTTCTGAAGACGGAGTAACTCCAGTTGTTCCAGGTGACAGAGTTCGCTTTATCAACAACGAAGGTGACATGGTAGTCGGCGAGGTTGTTAAGCTTAACGCTGGTTCTGGTGTAAACGGTGGATACAAAGACACAGCAAGGGTTAAATTTGGTGATCAGATTGTTGACAACCTTCAGACTCGAAACATGCTGCACACTGATGAAGAAGTCACTGAGTATGCGCAGTGGGTGCGCGGCGACGAGAAGCTAAAGCGTCGTGCAGAAGAGCTGGGTATTGACTTTGAAGAGTACAAGCGTCGTAAGGAAGATAATCCAGACTTCAGCCCAGATGATCCAGAAGAATCTATTTCTGATGCTGGTGCTCCCTACATCCCCGAAGGAGAATCAGCAGAGGAATCATCGGCCCCCGAATCAGCCCCAGAGCCCGCCGAGCAGCCAGAAGCACCAGCTCCTTCTAATACTCGTATCAAGCCTGGCAGGGTAAGAATAGAGAACAGTGATTTAGCCGCTAAATATACTCGTCAGGATGCAGCAGACTTTGTCGAGTCTGGCGAAGCTGAAAATGAAAAATACGTTAAGGTTTCATCAAGCTCTAGAAAAGAAAAGGCTGCCCTCAAACCAACGCCTCAGGCGGTAGAACTAAAAGACGAACTTGTCACTGAAGGTTTGGAAGTAGTTAAAGGTCTTGAAGATAGCAAAGAATATTCAGAAAAGCTAGCAGAGTTTAGAAAGTTTCAGGCAGATTCTAAAAAGAACGAAGAAGCTTTTATATCAAAACTACAAGAGCTCAAGAAAAAATCAGACGAGGCAAGAAAAAATTATAATGATGTCCGCGATAAAGCCTTAGCAGACATTGAAGATCCGCAAGAGCGTGACGACCTCATGATGAGATTTAACTATAACAGAGACTACACTGGATTCCCCGAGGTAGAAAAAGTTGCAAAACAATACCTTGCTGCACAGGATGAGTATGATGCGCACGCTCTGACCCGCACTACGTACACAGACAACTACAATAAAACAAAAGGATACATCTCAGAACTTTCTGTTATCACTAGAAATTATGTAAAAGCTGAACTAGAAAAACAAGGCGTTGAGTTCGGCGGATATACGACTGAAGATTTGGTGGACAGAGGGGTACTAGTATTCACTGGGCCTGTAAAAGCTAAGTCAGCTGGCGCAAAAAATGAACGACCTATACAGCGTAAGTATCAGGAGCAATTTGACGAAATTCTCTCTAGCATCCCTAAGGGTGTCATAGAGTCAATATTTTTTAGCAAAACCACTTCGAGACGTAACCCCGAGACTGGAGAAATTATAGAGAAACCTCTACCTCTTAGAGTGGGCGTAGGCAAGGCTCGCGGTCACTACGTTACAGATGCTCATTACACTGTTTTAAATGTAGAGGAAAACATAGGCGGTAGAGAAAACTCTATTTTTGATGTTGGAATCCACGAGCTTTGGCATGCTGCTCAAACTAACAACGCAGACATCAGTGCTCTAGAGCATGCTTGGATGTATGGCCGAGCAATGGGAGACACTTCAGCTGAAATGGGCAGTCCTTTTACTGAAAATAACGAAAGGTTCCTGAGACTAGCTAAACCTACTGCAGAAAGCTATACAGCAAGAAGCTACTCTAGGGGTAATGTTCTGTTTGCCGAGAACAATGGAGCATCTGAAGTAGCCACCACTCTAATGCAGGGGCTTTGGAGCAACATGACATATTTAGGATTCAGTAGAAGCGGATCTGATGTATACACAAATCTAGACGCCGATGCTCTTGCGTTTGCTATAGGATTGATGTTGGGAAGTGCAAAATAATGGAATATAAAGAACCAGTAACTTTTATAATTAAGCCAGCCGATGAAACTCAAGACATAGAGTCATCGCTGACATGGACTTTCGACAAGGGGTTAGAGTCTACTGACGACGCGTTTTCTTCTAATGTTGCACTGTTTGCCGTACAAAGAACTGCAGACGCTCAGCTGGTCGAGAGCGGAGATAATTTTAAAGTTACTCCCGAAGGGCCAACTCTTCCAACTGACAGAACTTTTAAAGATATTTATGCAGCTGTCTATTTCATCTATAAAACTTTCCCGAGCGGTCAGATAGTCGTGGACGGGGAAGCTCCTACTCTGGAAGACATGGGGCTTTCTGGAAAGTCTGTAGACGAAAACGGCAACCTAATTATAAATTAAAATTGTAAAAACTCCACTATGCTAAACTAATAGTGCTGTTTAATCCTGCGCAGAAAGTAAGTAAATGGCAAAAAACATCATGGACATCTGGTTTATATCAGATCCTGCTACCGAAAATGTCGAGCAAGTCTTGTTAGTAGGACCGCTTGGCATGCAGAGGAGAGAAGATGTTAACTGGATTTACATGCCTAAAGGGGATTCGACTTTAGACTCCATGACAGGCATGGACATCTATCAGTACGACTGGGACTCTGACACATCCGAGTTGCCAGATAACTATACAGAAGAAGACTTAACACCTGAATCTGTCAAAATGTTTGACCGAGGAGAGCTAACTATATCCGACCTAGATGGGATAGCAGATCGCATCTATGAAGGTACTAGCGAGGACTAAAATTCATGGCTAATTTTGTTGGCACCCACAAAGGGCATGCTATGTTCTCTGACGGCGTAAAAGCCGTAGTTATTGACCTCGGGCTAAATATTGTTACTGAGGTCAATACTCACGAGGACCTAGTCTTGTCTCGTCAGTGGGAGCCTGATGTAGAGCAAGTTTCAGATGACGTGCGCGGCCTTGCTCAAGCTGCTATCGGGTATTTCGATGAACCAATTATTGCTGGCGGCGATCGCAAGTCAAGACTTTACACAATTCCTGGTGGAGTTCAGCGAGAAGCAAAGAAAGCTCTTGAATGGCGCAAAGAGCACAAGCGTGGCGGAACCCCTGTTGGCCTAAACACTGCCCGCACGCTTGCTAAGGGTGGACAGATTGGCATCCAAAAGGTTCGCCACATTGCAAAGTATTTCCCTCGTCACGAAGTTGATAAGAAGGGAAAGGGCTGGGATCCAGGCGAAGACGGCTACCCATCCAATGGAAAGATTGCTTGGGCCCTGTGGGGCGGAGACGCTGGAAAGCGCTGGGCATCTGCAATTGTAGAACGTGAAAACAAAAAAGCTAAAACTGCCAGTGGATACGGCGAAGATATTGACGAGCTGACTGACTCCTCATACGCCACATACTCTAGCGACCTAGAGTCTTTCCGAATGGCTCACGAGCTGGACCCGAATGTTGGCCCAGAATTTATGGCTCGTGTTCGTATGGACAACTCTGGCATTGACCGCCTCTACAAAATTGACATTGATGGTAGCGTCTTCCTTTGGGACGGCGACGGCTGGGACAACATGGGTCACGTCGATGGCGACATCTACTTCTACGACAAAGAGCTAGATGAATTTGGCGACATGGTCGAAAAGACTCACGTCATGATTGACCCTGAGTCTGCAGTTATTCTTTCTGCTTTTATGCAAGAGCGTCCATTCCAGCCAGTAAAGCTTGAAGAGATTGACCCAGAAGAGTCCGAGCTAGTTGCAGATGGTCTAGCCGAAGAAGACTTTGGAATGATTGACCGTGTTATGTCTGCAGCTCAGGAGCCAATATCTGCTGCTGCCCCTACGGACCAAGATGGCAACTACACCCCCGAAGAGCGTTCAGAGATTGCCAGCAAGCAGCCTCGCGATGCAAGCGGAAAGTTTGTTTCAGTAGGAGCAAGAACTGTAGTAGCAGGCGACAAGACTCGTGGCTCTGGCGAAATTACTAAAATTGACACTGCAACTGGAAAAGTTGATGTACGACTAGACAGCGGTAAGACAATTTCAGTTGATGCTAAGTACACCCAAGCCGAAGAAGACTTTGACGGGCCTATGCAGGTTCCCACCCGCTCTGCACCTCTAAATCTAGAGGGAATCCTCGGTAAGCCCAGAACTCCGACCAACATGCCTTTGGCACATCTTCCTGGAACAATGGAACCGTTGACCGACAAGGGCATTCAGGAAATGCTAAACGACTGGGACAAATGGGTTGCAAAAAGCCGTGCTTCATATAAGCCGCTCAACGCTGCTGCTGAAAAAGAGTCAGATGAAATCAACTCTCCTAAAGAGTCAGATGTCCCAGCTAAGTATCTAGCTATTGTTTCCCCTGAAGACAAGACTGCAGTTATGGATGTAGTTGCAATTGTGCCTGCGTCTAAGACTTCAACCGAACCAGTTACCTACGAACGCCGCGAGGGCAAGTGGACTAGGAATGATCAAATCCTTCTAGACCTGAAGTCGTCTGCCCCGCCACCTGTCGTACCTTTGGACGAAAAAGAAATTTTAAACGACGTCCTAAAGCAGGCAGATAAAGCAAGCATGCAGGCATCTGGACATGACTTTACCCACTTCTGGGAAAATGTTGTAGAGCCCCTACTCGCTAAGGGCGGGCTAGACCGCAACCGTGGTGGTGCCGAGAAGCTTCGTCGCTATTGGACTCGCGGTAAGGGTGCTCTCAAGATTCGTTGGGGAACGCCTGGAGACTGGACTCGATGCGTACGTTACCTCTCTAAGTACATGGGCCCACGTGCAAAGGGCTACTGCCAGCTCCGTCACAAAGAAGTTACTGGCGTATACACGGGCGACCCGAGAAACCCTGGTCGCAAGAAGGGCCGCGTTGGAGCTTCGATGATGTTTGCTTCTGAAAAATCTTTCAACGAGATGATTATCGAGAAGTCAAGGCTTGCTGCTTTGGCTGCAGATGCTCGCCAAAAAGTTGGTCTAGTTGCAGCTGCAACAGGAGAAAAGGGAGCTAGCTTCTACATTCCGATGCTTGTGCCAGAAGAGCAGGAGTCTGGTGACGGCAGAAAGTTTAAAGAAGGCGCTATCTCAATGCGTGACCTTCCAGTACCGCTGCTTTGGCAGATTAAGACTGGCTCTGGCCATGACGGCTCTGTTGTAGTTGGTCGCATCGACTATATCGAGCGTATCGAGGGCGGCTTGGGCAATGCCTACGGCGTTTTTGATACTGGACCTTACGGAAAAGAGGCTGAGCGCCTAGTACGTCACGGCTTCCTTCGTGGAGTTTCTGTTGACCTTGACCAGTTTGAGGCAAAAGAAGACAAGCCTGAAAAGGCAGAAGAAAATGCTGATGATGGCGAAGTTATGGGCAAGGACAAACTAACTATAACTAAGGCACGCATAATGGCTGCTACAATTGTAGCTAAGCCAGCATTCCAAGAATGCTCTATTGAATTATCAAATCAGGGGGATCAGGAGGAAGACGTGACCCCAGAAGATGGAGTCTACGAAGAGTCAATGGAAGACTTCGCAGACCTCGAACCAATCGCCGCGTCTGGATTCCTAAAGCAGGAAGTTCCAATGATTCCCCCTGCTGACTGGTTTAAGCACCCCAACCTCACAAAGCCTACTCCACTAACTGTTGATGACGATGGCCACATCTATGGTCACATTGCTGCTTGGAATGTGAACCACATTGGTCTGCCTCGCGCAACCAAGCCGCCTCGCTCTCGCAGTAAGTATGCCTACTTCCACACTGGCGTGATTCGCACTGACGATGGTAGCGACGTTCCAGTTGGCCAGCTGACCCTTGCTGGTGGGCACGCTCCACTTAATGCTGACGCTAAGTCCGCTGCTAAACACTACGACGACACTGCATCTGCTGTAGCTGACATCCACGTTGGCGAAGATGAGTACGGAATCTGGTGTGCAGGCTCTATTCGTCCAGACCTAGACGAGATGCAGATTCGCGCACTTCGTGCTTCTGCTCCCTCTGGAGACTGGCGTCCAATCCAAGGCGGTCTAGAGCTAGTTGCTATCTGTCAGGTCAACGTGCCAGGCTTCCCAACCGCTCGCGCAATGATTGCGTCTGGAAAGGTTATGGCCTTAGTTGCTGCTGGTGCAAGTTATATGGCAGCCATGAAGTGTTCAGGTGCAGCATGCGCCCTCAATGCCAAGTCCGAAGTTCTTGGCGAGTTAGCAGCGAGTGCTCCAAACCTAAGAGGTCGTGTCAGGGAAGCTAAGAAAGCTCTACGTGAAGCCAACATCCAAGCTTTAACGGCAAGTGCTGAAGATATGCGAGAAAAAGCACTTGTTGCTGCTGCTGTCGCAGAACTTGCAAAAATCTCTCAGGAAGAGAGAATGAAGCTTGCTAAGAAGGGACATGCACTAGAAGACGGTGCCTACCCGATTCGCAACGTAGAAGATCTAAAGAACGCTATACAGGCTTACGGTCGCTCGAAGCCCTCGGAGCGTCGTATGGTTCGCAAGCACATTATGAAGCGTGCTCGTCAGCTCGGCAAGTGGATGCTTGTCCCCGACCACTGGAAGAACGCGTCATCCGTAGAGGTCGCTGAGCAGGTTGCTTCTATGCGTGCTACTATCACGGCTGCTGCAAACAAAGACTGCGGATGCAGTTTAACTGCCGCTGGCGAAGACGAAGAAATCTCTGATGCTGACCTAGAGGAACTCAAGGAAGCCAAGAAAGAGGCTGACAAGCAAACTGAAGAAGAAATCGAAGCAGCCGAGGAAGTTAAAAAGAATAGAGGAGACCTCCCAGAGCGCGACGAAGATGGCCGCGAAAAGTATATTTCTGGTGTAAATCAGCCTCGCGACGCTAAAGGCAAGTACCGCACAGTTCTAGCACGTCTAAAGCAAGACCTTGGTGTTGCTGGTCTAGCAAAGGCTCTCAAGAAGGCCGAAGATGCAGAAAACCTAGACTTTGCAGGTGACTATGCTGCTTCTGCTGCTGCAAGTTCTCAGCTTTTGGACATGATTGACCGTCTTGACGCTAATGCACTAAACCCAGAGGCTCTAGAAAACGTCCGCCTAACTGCTGCAGAGCTCGGGAAAACAATTTCTAACCTACCTCTACCATTTGGAGAGGATGCACAAAAAATTAAGTTTAGCGATCTACCAACTGGACTTAAGGACCTAATCGAAGGAATGATTAGCCGAGTTGAGTCAAAGATCGGTAAAGAGGATGCAGACATTGCCACGCAAAGTCTCAGATCCTACATGTCAGGGGCAGATTTGTACTCTCAGGGAGAGGTTCAATCTGAGATGAGCAAGCTACTCCGACTACTAACCTAAAAAATAAGGTAAAATTATCGTAGGTTTAAGCGCCTCGCGCCTTTTGCGTTGAGTCCCTTAGCCTTGACTGAAAATCGGGTGTAAGTCACACCCACAACCAACTGGCCTAGGAGGTACAGTGTACGACCAAATCAAGACTCAGCTAGATAGTATCTCTGAGCTCAGCGACGAACAGCTCGCTGAACTTCAGGCAGATATTATTAGCCAGTTTGAGGCGGTAGAGGGAGAAGACCCTACTCCTGAGACAGTTGATGCTATGACGTCGCTAGCCGACTCTCTTGACCTCGTTCGTGGTGAACTATCTAACCGCGAAGCACAGGCCGCTGAGCTTGCTCAGCGTGCTGCTGACGCAACCGCCCGTGTCAAGGGACAGGTTGAAGACGAGGGAGAAGAAATGGCTATGACCGAAGACGAGCCCATGGAAGAATCCGAGGACACCGAAGAGGCAGAAATGCCTATGGAGGAGACCGAAGAGGAGCCTGAGGCAGAAGCTGAGGAAGACGCCGAAGAGGAAGACAAGAAGGAGGAAGAAATGTCTGCCGACGAAACAATCGCAGCATCCGCTTCTGAGCAGGAGTCTGCTGAGGCAGTAACCGAAGCCGCTGTCGAGACCGAGGTTGTGGCTGAAGCCGCTACCGAAGAGGTCGTAGAAGAGGCTGCTCCAGAAGCAGAGCTTTCAACCGAAGAGGTTGTAGAAGCTCCAGCTGAAGAGGCTGTAGCTGAGGCTCCAGTCGAGGCAGAGGCATCAGTCGAAGAGACTGCTGTCGAGGCCGAGGCTAGCGAGACCGAAGCTGTCGTAGAAGCAGAGGCACCTGCCGAAGCATCTACAGAGGAAATCTCAGAGGAAGTTGTTGCCGAAGAGGCAGTAGCTGAGACTGAGGTAGCCGCAGAAGCATCAACCGATCAGGAAGACGGTTCTGAACTATCAACCGCAACAGAGGAAGCAACCGAGCTTTCAACCGAGGAGACTGCAGAAGCAGTTGCCGAAGTTGAGACCGAGGCTGAGCTTTCTTCTGAAGAAACAATCGAATCAACTACCGCTCTCGTAGAAGAGCAGAAGGAGCAGGCACTAGTGAGCGCCGCAGAAGACCAGGCCTTTGAGGCCCCTGCTGACCGCCAGCCTGTAGTTCAGGTAACCGAGGTTCCAGTGGCTATCACCGCTGGTGCTGACATCCCTGGATACAGCGCGGGAAGCGAAGTAAAGGACATGGCTGAGGTTTCTCAGCTGTTCGAGAAGAGACTACACTCTCTTCGCCGTGTAAACGGTGGTGACGGAGAACAGCACATTGTTGCATCCTTCTCCACCATGTACCCAGAGGACCGTTTCCTCGGTACCGACGTTCTAGAGAACGCCGAAAAGATCGAAGGCGTAGTTGGCAAGGATGCACTTGTTGCATCTGGTGGCCACGCTGCTCCTGTCGAGACCAAGTACGACATCTTTGGTCTTGGCTCCACCACCGTACGTCCAGTACGTGACAGCCTGCCTAAGTTCCAGGCTGACCGCGGTGGTATCCGTTTCGTAACCCCACCAAGCTTTGCTTCTGGTGACTACGCTGACGCAGTTGGCATTTGGACTGCAGCTAACGACTCTGCAGTAACTCCAAGCCCAGCTTCGAAGTCCAGCCTGACTGTTTCTGCTGCTGCAGAAAACACCGCTGTGACTGACGCTGTCACCCTACAGCTACAGTTCGGTAACCTCATGACTCGTGCATACCCAGAGTTGATTGCTCGCCACAACGAGCTAGCTCTTGTACAGCACGCACGTGAGGCAGAGCAGAACGTAATCAGCAAGATTGAGTCTGGCTCGACCGCTGTTACCTCTGGAACCCTTCTGGGCTTCGGACGTGACTTCCTCGTGTCCATGCGCAAGGCTGCTGTTGCTTACCGCTCGCGTCACCGCATTGCTCAGCGCACCCAGCTCAAGGCAATCATCCCTGACTGGGTATACGACGCTATGGCTGCTGACTTGGCTGTTGCAATGCCAGGTGACGGCACCCTCTCCGTTGCTCGCTCAGAGATCGAGGGCTACCTATCAAGCATGAACGTAACTCTAGTTGCATCTCCTGACGCCACTCCATTTGGTGCACAGGGCGCAACTGGCCTACTCGAGTTCCCAGACAGCTTCAAGTGGTACCTCTTCGCAGAGGGCACCTTCTTGTTCCTAGACGGTGGATCTCTTGACCTAGGTATCATCCGCGACAGCTCGCTTGTTGGAACCAACGACTACAAGATGTTCGTTGAGACCTTCGAGGGCGTTGCCAAGGTTGGTATCGAGTCTCTAGTTGTAACTCAGGCCGTTAACGTTAACGGTGTAGCTGCTGCTCTCCGCGACACCACTGGTGGCGCAGCCGCAGCTGCTATTGAGCTCTAAAAACTAAATAGCAACAAAATAGGGTTCGCTCCCCAGCCTTCGGGCTGGGGGGCACCCACCCCCTAAAACTTTTATCTTTAAGGATTTCAAATGGCTTTTGAAAACGGTGTTTATACAGCACCAGACCTAGACCCTAACCACTCGGGTCTATTTAGCATTGTCAAGCCAGAAAACCACAGCGCTACTGCCAACGACGAGCGTTGGGTACGTGGCTACTCACAAGAATTTGATGCCGAACCAAAGGCCATTCGTAACCTAGATGTTACGGACAATACTGCGGTAGAGGTATACAGCACGGCAAACAAGCCAGACCGCTTCATCGAGCTTGACCCCTTCTTTATTGAAGTAGAGGACCTTGACTCAACTTTCGGACTTCTCGGACAGGACCGTTTCGGCCGTGTCCTAAAGCAGCTTGATGCAGCTACTCAGAAGGCTGTAGAGAAAGAGCTGTGGGACGGCGAAATTACTATAGCTGAGTCACTGTCCAACCCATACTTGACAAAAGCAGCTAGCGTCACGACTTTGAACAGCGGAACCGCTATGTCCGCTGCACTAGCTCTTGCTGCTGTAGAGCATGATGCCAGAAATGTCTCCCCTACTGGAGAGCAGCCAATTATCCACATGACAGCAGATGTTGCTTCAGTCTTGGGTACCAAGCTGCAGTTTGATAAGGACAACGATGTACTTGTCACCAGACTGGGAACCAAAGTTGTTATCGGAGCTGGATACTCTGGTAATGGACCTGTCGGTGCTACTGGAGCTGCTGCTACCATCACCAACAAATGGATTTACGCCACTGGAGCCATGGCAATTCACCTTGGCAACCCAGAGGTTGTAAACGACTCGCTAGCCCAGGGCTACGACGTGTCGGGAAATGCAAATGACATGCGTATCAAAGCGTTCCGAACTGCTTCGGTTCTCTTTGACACATCCATCCACCTAGCCGCAAGAGTTGACCTCTCGGCTTAACCAAGAAACTAAGGAGAATAGCTAGATGGCTACTCAAGAATATGCAGCCAGCATTCAGGGTGTGTCAATCCGTGTCACCCGCCTAGATGCTGCTGGTAACCTAATGACGGGAAGTGCGGATTCATACACCACTTCCGCGTTTATGAGGGTTTCGTTCACCCCTGAATATGAAGAGGGCGACGAAATCACAGAGAAGGGTGCCAACGGTGTTGTATGCGTAACATACAAGGCCCCAGACACCCTTAAGAGAATCACCATGGAGCTCGCTATTTGTGAGCCAGACCCAGAGCTTTCTGCTCTGATTTCTGGTGGTTTGCTACTTCGCAAGAACCTAAACACTGCAGCTGACCCAGACCACAAGTCAATTGGTTGGGCAGCACCTGGTGTTGGAGACGACCCAGCTGGAAACGGTGTTGCTCTCGAGGTATGGTCGCACGCAGTTAAGGACGGTAAGAAGGCTTCTGTTCTTCCTTACTTCCACTGGGTATTCCCATTCGTCAAGATGCGTCAGTCTGGTGACCGTGTAATTGAAAACGGTCTGATGGCTAACACCTTCGAAGGCTACGGTCTTGGAAACGCAGCATTCCAGTCTGGCCCAGATGGCCGCTGGGAGTTCCCAGTTGCAGCTGAGCGTCCATACGCTTACTCGCGTGCATCATGGGCACCTACTGGCCTCAACGGATTCTACACCTGGACCGACGCGACTGGACCTGTCTACTTCACCTCGGCTACCGCAATTGACGCAAGCTCGATTACCGTTAACAGTGCCGCAGCACTTCTTTCTGGAACCGCTGCAACTCTTACCTTCAGCGCGAACCCGAACATCGTTGCTGGTGACTCCATCAAGATTGAGAACGTCGGAACTCCATTCAATGGAACCTTCGCTGTTGACTCGATTGTTGGAAACACTGTTACCTACGTATCCAGTGGAATCACTGCTGACATCAGCTCCTTCAACGTCGCTCGCAACGCTAAGGTAACTGTTGTTAACAGCGTAACTGAGGCCGCAAGCTACACGGCAACCACAAGCCTCGACGCTGGTGGCTCTACCTACAACGTTCCTGGAAGCAAGGACTACAACGCTGACAACAGCATTGACAACATCATCGCTTCGAACGAAAACCCTAGCTAATAGCTAAAGAAACGGGTGGTGGCTTGAGCAATTAGCTTGGGCTACCACCCGTTAAACTTATAAAGAGGAAATCATGTCGAATTCATGGATTACAGCAGACGAGCTTGGG
>Ga0255773_10002312_pt1 | contig 17911 bp, 16 predicted proteins | sample 011ome_17_FD_179971 | JGI IMG/M metagenome (GOLD analysis project Ga0255773, IMG submission 179971) | Coastal salt marsh microbial communities from the Groves Creek Marsh, Skidaway Island, Georgia - 011502XT metaG (version 2) | ecosystem: Environmental > Aquatic > Marine > Intertidal zone >...
CTGGCGGACGTATCGTCCGTGATGAGCACCAGGGTGGTTATGAGACCAGTGCCATTCCTTTGGGCGAGATGGACACCGCTCCGATTCCGGTGATTACTGAGGAAATGGCGATGGCGGACCCCACACCGATTCGTCCCAACACGACGTCCGATCCGGATGACATTGCCGCCCCGTTCCCCTGGGAGCTGCGGGCGTGAGACTGGGCTTTGTCCTTCGAGAAGTAGGAACAGGCCTTTCCCGCAATTTCTCGATGGTGGTCTCCATCATCCTGGTGACCTTTATTTCGCTGACTTTTGTGGGAACAGCAATTTTGTTGCAGGCCCAAATCAACCAGATGAAGTCGTTCTGGTTTGATCGAGCCCAGGTCGCCATCTATATGTGTACGGACTTTTCCACCCTGGGTGGCTGTGACCAGCTGGCAGCAAGCCCGGACCAGAAGCTCGCTATTGAGCAGCGCCTGGAGTCCGCCACCCTCGCGCCGTATATCGACCGGTTCTACTTCGAAGACCGTGACCAAGCTTTTGAGAATTTCCGTGAGCAGTTCAAAGACAGCGCTGTGGTGGACCTGGTCTCACCTGAGCTTCTGCCGGAGACTTTCTGGGTGAACCTGGTGGACCCTGAGCAAAGTGAGTTGATCTTTGAATCGATTGCGGGACTCCCTGGCGTGGAGAGCGTGATTGACCAGCGAAGCTACCTGGATCAAATCTTTGCGCTTCTTAACGCCGGGAGCCTCACCGCTGTCGCGGTCGCATCGTTAATGCTCGTGGCCGCTGCCCTGCTGATTGCCACCACAATCCGTTTGAGTGCCTTCTCGAGGCGGCGAGAACTTGCCATCATGCGCCTGGTGGGGGCATCCAACCGCTTCATCCAGACACCATTTGTACTGGAGGGAATTGTTGCGGCCGCTCTGGGTGCTGCCCTCGCCTCCGTTGCAGTGTGGAGCATCGTCCGATTCTTTGTCCAGGGCTACTTGACCGAAGCGTTGCCTACTACGGTGTTCGTGACCAGCGCTGATGCATTCGCAACGATGCCTTTCCTGTTCGCTACCGGAATTGGCCTCGCAGTAGTCGCCTCCTACATCTCGATTACCCGTTATCTCCGCGCCTAAGCGCTCGAGACTCCCTAGGGCCGGAGATACCCCTGGCGCTAGACTGTGGGGCTGGTCCAGCGCTCTGTGGCGCGGGAGAGCGTGGTCCCTGGCATTGACGAAGGAGGTGGCACCATGGCGAGAGAAAACGGCGAGAAGGTGGTGGCCACCAATCGCAAAGCGCGGCACGACTATTCCATTGAGGACACCCTTGAAGCGGGCATTGTCCTGACGGGGACCGAGGTGAAGTCGTTGCGGCAAGGGCGTGCGTCACTTGTGGACGCCTACGCCACCATTGACGGCGGCGAGGCGTGGTTGGAGGCTGTCCATATACCCGAATACAACGAGGGAACTTGGACCAATCACCCCCCTCGACGAAAGCGCAAACTCCTTCTCCACAAGGACCAGATCGTGAAGCTTGCCCACCGGGTCTCCGCCGGGGGATACACATTGGTGCCCTTGCGCCTGTATTTCCTTGATGGCAGGGCGAAAGTGGAAATTGCGGTCGCCAAGGGTAAGCGGGAATACGACAAGCGCCAGACGCTGCGCAAAAAGCAAGATGATCGTGAAGCCGCTCGCGCCATTGCCACAAGGCGCAAACTCGGCGACTAAGGCAAGCTTCGAGGCGTAGGCTGAAGGAAGCATGTCGAAGCTCTCAGGTCCTCCGGTGACCGAACCCATCAACCTCTCCGGCGATCGCACTAGATGGCGTGCCTACGCCGTCGCGGTGGGTGTCGCATCTCTGACGATTTTGGATCTCGCCAAGATCAACGTCGCTATTCCAGCGATCAGTGATGTTTTGGGGGCCGGGGCGACCGAGGTTCAACTACTGCTCTCCGGATTTGTGCTGGCCTTTGGCCTTCTGCTGGTGCCCTCCGGTCGTATCGGCGACCTCTACTCGAGGCGTTTCATGTTCTTGCTAGGTCTCATCCTCTTCACCCTGGCCAGTGCCGCGGGGACTTTCGCCCCCACCATTGAACTGCTGATCGCGGCACGAATTTTCCAAGGTTTTGCTGCAGGGATCTTGATGCCCCAGGTTTTGGGATTAGTGCAACAGCTCTTCCAGGGTCGCGAACGTGGCCAAGCCTTTGGTGTCTTTGGTGCAGTGATTGGACTCTCCACCGCTTTTGGGCCCACACTGGGCGGGCTCCTCGTGGGAGTCGGGGGAGAAGACTTCGGGTGGCGACTATTGTTCGCCATGAACATTCCCCTGGGAATGCTCGCACTTGTGATGGCGTTCCGCCTGTTGCCGAGAACTCAAGATAATTCCGGTGCGGTCCGAGACTTCGACCTGGTCGGCACCGCACTTCTGGGTCTCACCACGTTCTCGTTGATGTTGCCCTTTGTGTTGACGACTGGCACCGATGTTGATGATCCAGCCCGCTGGTGGTGGTTGGTCGTGATGGTTATCGCGGCAAGCCTTTTTCTGGTCTGGGAGAGGGCCTATCTAGCACGCGGGAAGGTCGCCATTATCGATTTTGAGCTCTTCAAGATTTCGACGTTCCGCAATGGGATTCTGATTTCCAGTTTTTACTTTGCTGCTCTCCCCGCGACCTTTATCGTCTTGACCCTCTTCTTGCAGCAAGGTTTGGGGTTCTCTCCGGTGGTCGCGGGAATGGTGACAATCCCCTTTGCCCTTATCTCCGCGTATACCTCCTATCGCAGTGGCAAGGTGGTTCATAAGCGCGGGCGACCCCTGGTCGTCGTCGGGTTGTTGGCTGTCCTCGCAGGATTCGGCCTGGTGGTTCTCTCGTCGTTCACTGTTCCTGACTCCTTGATGCCTATTGCCGTGGCGATTGCCATGACAGTCGCGGGAGCGGGTGGAGGAGCGGTCATTTCTCCGAACCAGACCCTGATGCTCGAAGATATTCCTGTTGCTCAGGGCGGGCTGGCCGGGTCCCTCGCGCAGGTGGGGCAACGTATTGGTACGGCGATTGGTCTCGCTGCTGCCCTCTCCATGTTCTTCTATGTTCTGGCGGAAGAGGAAACACTGACTCAAAGCGTTCGCTACCACGATGCCTTCGCCGTTGCGGCATTAGTGGTCGTGGGACTCGTCAGTGTTGCCCTGGTGTTCGCTCTCTTGGACACTCGCGTGCGGAAATCCCACGAAACCCTAGCTAGTTCATAGGTCAGGGACCTATAGTTATGGGTGCCTAACCGGCATCAGGACATAACTAATTCCACAGCGCACCACCACGCTTCTCTCCCCTTCAGGGAGTGAAGGACCATGGGGATGATCGGTTTCGACATTGCTTGTGAGTCCATAGGGAAGCGGGCCGAGAATGCAGAGTCAACTCGTAAATGTCCTCTGCAAACTATAGGTGCCAATACAAAGCGCACCGACTTCGCTCTCGCTGCCTAAGCAGCGGACAAGTCCGTCAGTCTGAATTAGCCTTCGGTTCAGTTCCTGGCGTCGTTGAGAAGGCTTGCTGATGATGCGTGTGTCAGGAATCATCGGGACTTTTTACTGATACTGGGCCTGTCGCGCTAGGTGCTTATGACAAAGTGCGGGGCCAAGTAGAACGCTTTCATAAGCTACGCCCGTAGAAGACTGTGGTTCGTAGTAGTGGACCCGGGTTCGATTCCCGGCATCTCCACCATCGGTGCGCTGTGGAACGTGTTAGTTCTGGCTTGCCACTGCGCGGAATTTTTCGGCGTCTGTCCGTGAGGGATAGGACGACTGTGCGCCGGGTTTCTGAACACTCTCGGACGCTGCGCTCACGGCCCCCTGCAGTGCTCCTTGCCAGTGGTGCCCGTGGCTCATCAGGGACACGAAATAACCCACGAAGCAATCACCAGCGCCCACCGTGTCCACCGCGCTCACGGACGGCGCTTCGGCAAAGAAAGCACCATCTTCTGGCGCAAACCCCACAGCACCCTTCGATCCGAGTGTCACGACGAGGTTGCAACCGAGAGCTGCGGACCACTCAGGAATCGAGCTCTCAAGCTCATTCGGGGAGGCGTCAACAGTGGCACCAATCCCTGCTTCAGCGAGGATGCCCTCCATCTCGACCTCATTGGCAATCAGCCAGTCAGTGTTGGCCGTAATGCCAGAAATGAGGGGTGCGTATGGGGCTGTGTTGAGCACTCGAATCATGCCGTGTTCTCCAGCGGCCTCAAGGCCCGCCAAGACAATCTCTTGCTTGACCTCAAATTGTGAGACGAAGTACTTGGCATCCGACAGGGACGCGACAGCGCCCGAAGCGCTGTCAGCAGTCATGGTGGCCGATGCTCCAAGGAACACGGCAATGCGATTTGCACCACTGTCCTCAACGTAGATGGTTGCATTACCTGAGGGCCCGGGGACTTGAGCAAGGTGCTCGAGGTGGAGACCTTCGTCAGAGAGCGCGCTGTGGATCATGTCACCAAAGGAGTCATCTCCACGCCTGCCAATAAACGCCACCTCTGAGCCGGCCCTCGCAGCAGCCACAGCCTGGTTGGCTCCTTTGCCGCCCATGCCGATACTGAAGTCGTGACCAATGACGGTTTCGCCTTCAGCTGGAGCGTGCTCCATATAGGTGGTGAGGTCTACGTTCGCATTTCCCAGAACCACGATGTCGGGTGTGTTCATACCGAGATTCTCCTACCTTTTCGCGTTCAAGAGTGAGCCTGAAACCGTGAGGCCTGGGTCAAAAGCCAGACAGTAGATGGTGCGATCCCCTTGAGCCCAGGAGCTTGCAGTGGGGTAGTAGAAGCGAAAATCCAGGGTGGAGTTCGCGAAGGGGATACCGATGAAGTCCCCAAAAGCTCTCGCGCACCGGTCTTGACCCTGGGACACCAGTTCTCGCTCCCCAGGAAAGGTGGACCCCTCCACACCGAGGATCGCAAACAATTCCGAGTCGTGGGGCGCTTCGCAGCTCACCCGAGGCACATCGGTCATGTCTGAGCGCAGCGGAATTCCAGCATCATTCAGGCAATCACCCAACTCCAGGTCAAACAACGTGACCGAGCCCTCCGCAGTATCCTCGCTGGATTGCGGAAGACCGGAGGCGCAACCGCCAAGGACTATCGCGAACGCTAGAGAAGCGATGAGAGCTCTGCGCACTCTCATGCCTCGTCTCTCTTCGTAAGGCTCAGCACCTCGTCATGGATGAGGCCATTGGTGGCCAGCGCAGAGCCGGACCACACCGAGTTTTCGCCATCGAGGGAGCTAAAGCGGCCCCCTGCCCCTTCCACGATGGGTTGGATGGCAGCCATGTCATAGGGCTGGAGATCTGGTTCGCCGGCCATATCGAGGCTGCCCTCCGCCACCAGCATGTAGGGCCAAAAGTCTCCCAGCGCGCGAGTGCGCCACGCAGCACCAGTAAGTGCCAAGAGCGCTTCTTGGCGGTTGTCTGCGACCCATTGGCCAATGCTGTTATAGGACACAGTCGCATCGGCAACAGCGCTGACCTTGCTCACCTGGAGGGGAATATCATCCCGTGACCCGGCGATGGTGCTCCAGGAACCGAGGCCCTTCGCACCAAACCACCTTTTTCCGAGTGCTGGAGCGCTAATTGCCCCCACGACAGGAACACCATCAATGGCTAGAGCGACGAGCGTGCCCCACACCGGTAGTCCTCGGAGGAACCCTGCAGTGCCATCGATCGGGTCGATAATCCATTGCCGGCCGTGCCTAGCCCCGATGGTGTTGGAATCTGTACCCATCTCTTCCCCGAAGATGTCGTCCTCGGGTCGCGAGGCGCCAAGGGTGGCGCGGATAACGTGCTCCACTGCTTGATCTGCATCGGTGACAGGGGTTCGATCGGGTTTGGTTGTGACCACCAGATCTTGAGCGCGAAAGCGAGAGAGGGACACCAGATCGGCATTCGCTACCGCAACTCGAGCTAACGTCAAGTCATCCTGGAGAGTGAAGGGGGTCACCTGATTGAGCGTAGTAGAGGCAGGTGCTTAGGAGCCCGAACCACTCTGGTGTTCAGGGCCCTCCTGGAGGGTGGCCATCAGACGCTGCAAAGACTGCGCTCTGGCGGTTTCCTGTTCCGTGAGTGTTCCCCCCGCAATCGCCTGCACCATAAAGCACTCGCTCGAGTCTTCGAGGTGCGTGCAGCCCTTCGGGCACTTGAGTGTGAAGGGCAGAAGCTCCGGAAAACCCTCAACAATCGAGGTTTTGCTCACATGACCCAACCCGAAGCTTCTCACTCCCGGGGTGTCAATAACCCACCCGCCTTCAGGAATGCGAAGGGCTTGACTGGACGAGGATGTGTGCCGGCCGCGACCGGTGACGTCGTTCACATCACCCACAGCCCGGTCGGCACCGGGCACCAGATCATTCACCAGAGTCGACTTTCCGACGCCGGAGTGACCGACCGCGACCGTGATGTGGTCTTTCAGCACTGCCACGAGGTCATCCCTCGCAGGATTTTCTGGGGAGCGCTCTACCACCTGGACTCCTGCATTATGGACATAGCGGCGTAATTCCTCGCCGGAGGCGAGGTCAGTCTTGGTGATGCAGAGAATCGGCGTGATTCCTGCATCGAGGGCCGCCACCAGGTATCGATCCACGAGGCGCATGCGCGGCTCAGGGGATGCTGCCGCGACAACCATCAAGAGTTGGTCGGCGTTGGCCACAATGATGCGCTCGAAAGTGTCCGAATCATCTGCGCTTCGGCGCAACACTGTCTGTCGGGGATGAATTCGGACAATCCGGGCGAGAGACCCTTCAACTCCTGTGGTGTCACCCACCACATCGACGATGTCACCGGTCACAATGGCTTGCGAGCGAAGCTCGCGTGCTCGGGTGCAGGTGAGCAAGCGCTCCTGCTCGGTGTTCTCGTCAAGAATTACCCGGTAGCGACCACGGTCCACCGCAATAACGAGACCATTCTTCGCGTCCTCGTGCTGGGGGCGGTTTTTGGAGCGAGGTTTGCTTCCACTCTTGCTGGGTCGAACTCGGGGCTCGTACCCTTCGTAGCGGTCGAGGTCGTCCTCGATCATGGTGCCGAGGACTCCACGAGCCCGGCCCAGAGTTCGGGGAACTCGGGAAGCGTCTTGCCTGTACTGGAAATGTCATCGACCACAACGCCTCTGACCCCTAGCCCCAGGAGAGCACCTGAGGTGGCCATGCGGTGATCAGCGAACGCCTTCCAGACCCCTCCATCCGGTGGTGCAGGCGTCACTGCAATACCATCGGGTGTTTCGTCGGCTCCTCCGCCCAGGGCTCGAATGTTCTCCACGAGTGCTGCGAGCCGATCTGTCTCGTGTCCTCGCAGGTGTCCAATTCCTCGGAACACACTGGGGCTAGATGCCAGTGCTGCAAGAGCAATCACCGTCGGGGCAAGCTCTCCCGCGTGAGAGAGGTCCATATCAACTCCGGGGATGTCGCCGCCATGGCGCCATCCGATTCCCCCGTCAACTGTGAGAGTTGACCCGGACACAATAAAGGTTGCCCCGAAGTGTTCAAGGATTCGGGGAACATCCACTCCCACCTGCGTGGTCTCACTAGGCCAACCTTCAATGCTGACTTGCCCACCAGTGATGAGGGGTGCGGCCAAGAACGGTGCAGCGTTGGAGAGATCTGGCTCAATTTCTGCATCGAGTGCCGAAATTGGACCAGGCAACACCCTCCACACACCCAGAGTCGAGGAGTCAACCTCGACCCCGCGTGCTCGCAAGCACGACAGGGTCATCTCAATGTGAGGCAGGGAGGGCAGATGGGAGCCGGTGTGGGTCACGGTGAGGCCGCCGGGAAGTCGTGCCGCCATCAGCAACAGGCCCGATACAAACTGGCTGGACGCTGAGGCATCAATCGACACCGATGTGCCTGCTGGTGTCCCTGTGTTGGTGATGGTGAAAGGCAGAGTGTCTCGCCCTTCGTCATCGACCTGGAGCCCCAACTGGGTCAGGGCATGAAGAGTGGTGGCCATGGGTCGCCGTCTCGCACCGATGTCCCCATCGAACCGGAGTGTTCCGGTGACCAGTGCTGCTAGCGGAGGGACAAAGCGCATCACGGTTCCCGCCAGCCCGCAGTCTATGGACGCTGAAACGTCGTGACCTGCGGGGATAGGGGTGATGGCGAGGTCAGGCCCAAAGGCGCTCTCTCCTGGAATCTCAGTAATGGTGGCGCCCAGAGAACCCAAGGCCTCCACCATGAGAGCCGTGTCTCTGGAGTGCAGAGGTCTGCGCAGTGTGGAGGGGCCCTCAGCGAGAGCGGCCAGCACGAGCTCACGATTGGTCAGAGATTTTGAGCCTGGTAACGATAGTGAATGCCGAAGTGGCTGGGCGCGCTCAGGTGCGCTCCAGTGGGGGGAATTTTCTGCCGTGCTCATTGGTTGTCCAGGGTATCGGGTTAGTCATCAGGAAAGGAGGTTCTCGTGTCACCGGCAACACTCTTAGAAGCCCCACGGGAGACCTCGTTAGACTTCCCCACGATGGCTTCCTCGCACTCTGGTGACTCCTCGTCATCCCCCGATTTCGCAGCCCAAGCAATGCCGTTCGCCGATCAGCTGTATGCCGCAGCAATGCGACTTGCGAAGAATCCCTCTGACGCCGCTGATTTGGTGCAAGAAACCTATCTGAAGGCGTTCCAGGCTTTTCATCAATACGAGCAGGGCACCAACTTGAAAGCCTGGTTATATCGGATTCTCACCAACACCTACATCAACCTCTATCGCAAACGCTCCAAAGAGGGTTTCCAGTCTGCATTGGATGATTTAGAAGATTGGCAGCTGGGGGAGGCTGAGTCGCTGACCCAGACCTCTAAGCGCTCGGCCGAAGCCGAGGCTTTGGATCGGATGCCCTCCAGTGTGGTGAAGGATGCCTTGCACGATTTGCCCGAAGATTTCCGCATGGTTGTTTATTTCGCGGATGTGGAGGGCCTGAGCTATCAAGAGATCGCCGACATCATGGAGACCCCCACGGGGACTGTCATGAGCAGGCTCTATCGAGGCCGGAAACTTCTGCGCGCCTCGCTCGCCGAGTATGCGGCGAAAGAGGGTTACGATACCGGCGGGAAGGGTGGTGAGAGCTGATGGCTGATTGTGGATGCGAGGAAACTCGTAACAAGCTAGAGGATTACCTCCACGGCGAATTGCCCGCGGGTGCCTGCCAGGACTTAGAAGATCATTTCCAAGAGTGCCCACCCTGTTGTGATGAGCGCGATGTGGGAACCCTCCTCACCGAGAAGGTGAAGAGCGCGTGCTGCGAGACTGCTCCAGAGGAGCTGAAGCTCAGTATCCAGAAGACTCTCGAAGGCGCTAGCTAGACAGAGCGCGGTCAAGAATCAGCTGGGCTTCCACCTGGCTTCTCTTCGATGATCCAGTCGCAGGTGATGCTGATCGGGGCCTGGAGACCACCGACAACGCGGGCAGGCCTGCGGCCTGTGCTTCCATGACCATGAAGGGCCATGCTCCCTGGTTTTCTGGTTCATCTTGTACCCAGACAAACTGTGCTCCCGAGTACTTCGCCGCGATGGCCTGGAGGTCTGCTGCGGGGAAGGGGTAGTACTGCTCGAGGCGCACCAGAGCGATACCGGTGATGCCGCGCTTCTCGATCTCGGACTTAAGGTCGTAGTAGATCTTTCCGGCGACCAACAGGACTTTTTGGATTCCCGAGCCCGAAGCGACCGCTGGGTCATCCAGCACGGGCTGGAATTTGCCGGTGGTGAAATCGGCGGGGCTGCTGGTGGCTCCGCGCAAACGCAACATGGCTTTTGGCGTGAACACTACGAGGGGCTTGCGGGGTCTGGCGTAGGCCTGGCGGCGTAACAGGTGGAAGTAGGAGGCGGGAGTGGAGGGCCTCGCGATAATCATGTTGTCCTCTGCGGCGAGCTGTAGGAAGCGCTCAATGCGGGCAGAGGAGTGGTCGGGGCCTTGGCCTTCGAACCCGTGAGGCAGAAGAAGGACAACGCTCGAGCGTTGACCCCATTTTTGTTCTGCCGAGGAGATGAACTCATCGATCACGGTTTGGGCACCGTTCACGAAGTCACCAAACTGGGCTTCCCACATGACCAGTGCATCTGGGCGCTCCACTGAATAGCCGTACTCAAAGGCGAGTGCTGCATACTCACTGAGGAGCGAGTCATAAATCCAGAGGCGGGCTTGGTTTTCCGCCATGTTCATCAGTGGCAACCACTCTTGGCCGTTCACCCGGTCGTGCAGCACGGCGTGGCGCTGCACGAAGGTTCCTCGCCTCGAATCCTGACCCACGAGTCGGACCGGGGTGCCCTCCAAAAGCAGGGAGCCCATGGCAATGAGTTCTCCAAAGCCCCAGTCGATATCGCCGGACTTGGCCATCTCGCGACGCTTGTCCAGCAGCGGCTGAAGTTTCGGGTGGACGCTGAATCCGGGGGGTTGGTTGCCGTGGGCCTCGCCGATCAGGCTCAAGATGGCAGGGTCAATCCCGGTGGTCTCCGGTTCGCCCGCTCCTTCATCACCCTGCGAAGCGAGACGGTCCACTCCGGCAAGGGCTCCTTGGTCTTCCGGTGTGACCGAAATGGCGCCTGTTTGAACGGCGTGAGTCTCCTGGAAGGCCTCTTCGAGACGGTCGTGGAAGTCCTTCTGGGCTGCTTCTAGTTCTTCGGTGGTGATGTCACCGCGGCCAATGAGAGCTTCGGTGTAGAGGGTACGAACGCTCCGCTTGGCCTCGATCAAGTTGTACATCAGAGGCTGCGTCATCGAGGGGTCATCACCCTCGTTGTGACCACGTCTGCGGTAGCAGACAAGGTCAATGACGACATCCGCTTTGAACTTCTGGCGGTAGGCGAAGGCAATCTCGGCGACGCGCAACACCGCTTCAGGGTCGTCGCCGTTCACGTGGAAGATCGGCGCCTGAATGGTCTTCGCCACGTCCGAGGCATAAACCGACGTTCTCGCATCGTGCGGCAGGGTGGTGAATCCGACCTGGTTGTTGACGATCACGTGCATGGTTCCACCGGTGCGATACGCCCGCAGCTGAGACATCTGCAGGGTCTCCAAGACCACACCCTGGCCGGCCATTGCCGCATCACCGTGGATCAGGACCGGGAGGACACCAAAGCGACCGATTTCTTTGCGGTCTTGCTTTGCTCGCACAATTCCTTCGAGGACACCGTTGACGGCCTCTAGATGTGAGGGGTTCGCGGCCAAATACACGGGAATCTGAACTCCCGAGGGGCTGGTGTAGACGCCCTCGGTTCCCAGGTGGTACTTCACATCTCCAGAGCCTTGGACGCTACTGACGTCTTGGGTTCCCTCAAACTCGCGGAAGATTTGGCCGTAGGTTTTGCCGGCGATGTTGGCCAGCACGTTCAAACGTCCACGGTGAGCCATCGCGATGGCAACTTCGTCGAGACTTTCCTCGGTTGCGGCCTGCAGGATTTCATCCACCATGCTGACGGCGGACTCTGCTCCCTCAAGGCTGAAGCGCTTCTGTCCGACGTACTTGGTCTGGAGGAACGTTTCGAATGCTTCGGCCTGGTTCAGTTTTGAGAGGATGCGCAACTGGGCATCGTGGTCAGGCTTCTCGTAGGGCTTCTCCACTGTTTCCTGGAACCAGCGTCGTTGCTCGGGGTCCTGAATGTGCATGTATTCGAGACCAATGGTGCGGCAGTAGGAATCGCGCAAAACGCCGAGGATTTCGCGCAACAGCATCGTGCGACGACCACCAAAACCACCGGTGACGAACTCGCGATCAAGATCCCAAAAGGTTAGGCCGTGGCTTTCGATTTCTAGGTCAGGGTGCGAGCGCTGGCGGTATTCCAGCGGATCGATGTCGGCCATCAAGTGCCCCCGTACCCGGAAGGCATTGATCAGCTCTTGCACTCGGGAGGTCTTGTTGACGTGATCTGCGGTGTCAACGGCGATGTCTTCGGCCCAGTGAATTGGCATGTAGGGGATACGCAGTGACGCAAAAATCTCCTCGTAGAAGCCTTCTCCGCCAATCAGGAGCTCGTGGACCTTCTTCAGGTACTCACCAGAGCCAGCGCCCTGGATGACTCGGTGGTCATAGGTTGAGGTCAAGGTAATTGTCTTGCCAATACCCAAGTCCGCCAGTGTTCGCTTAGACGAGCCCTGGAATTCTGCCGGATACTCGAGCGCTCCAGCACCAATGATGCAGGCCTGGCCTCGCATGAGGCGGGGAACGGAGTGCTCGGTTCCAATGCCACCGGGGTTGGTCAGAGAAATGGTGTTGCCGGAGAAATCATCGGCGGTCAGTGCGCCATCTCGAGCTCGCTTCACAACGTCTTCGTAGGCGACCAGGAAGTCGGCAAAGCCCATGTGTTGAGCTCGCTTGATGCCGGGCACTACGAGTCCGCGAGTGCCATCGGGTTTGGGCATATCGATAGCGATACCGAGGTTGATGTTCGCGGGGTGAACGGCGACAGGTTTCCCGTCTACTTCGTCGTAGAAGACGTTTTGGCCGGGTAATTCCTTGAGGGCTTTGATCATGGCCCACGCGATGAGGTGGGTAAAGGAAACCTTTCCACCGCGAGCACGACGCAGGTGGTTGTTGATGACAATTCGGTTGTCGATCATGAGCTTTGCTGGCACGGTGCGAACACTTGTCGCAGTCGGGACCGTGAGGCTCTGATCCATGTTGGCGGCCAGTGCCTTTGCCATTCCCTTGAGAGGATTGACCTGATCCGAGGGTGCCGCCTCCGCACTGTCCTCCACCGTGGTGATGATGGCGGTGGGTGAGGTGGGGGCTTCTGCCGGAATGGGCTGTTCTTTAGGAGCAATGGACGTGGTCTTGGCGATGGGGGAGGTCATCGGAGAAGGGTCATCGGCCATCGAGACTGCGGGAGTGGGTGTAGCGGTGGGGGCCGGAGCAGGGGTGGGAAGAGTGACACCCGCGTCTGCGGCGCGTGACTCAAAGAGAGGCCACCAGCTCTTTTCCACCAGCTGAGGGTCTTTTTGATACAGGGTCCACAGCTCGTCAACGAGCCATTCGTTTGCCCCAAATTCGACGGATGCCTCCACCGATGTCTTCATGGTGTCGTGATCTGACACGCTTTGTCGCTCACTCTCACGTTGCGTACCCAACTGGCGACAAGCCTACCTGCTCAGCCTTGAACTTCCTGCAGTTCTGGCGCAGGAATCTGCAAGCCTGATACCCTTCAAGAGCAATGGATGATCCGTCGTCTGATAACGCTGAACCTAGTCATAGACCCTGGGGTGCCCGCCAGGTGGGTGCCCGATGAGTTCAGACCTTCTTCTGTTTCTGGTGGGAGTGCTTCTAGCGCTTGGCACCGGAGTCTTCGTGGGCAGCGAGTTCGCCCTTCTCAACCTGGATCGCGCTGACCTTGAGGCGAGGCGGGCTAAGGGCGAAAAAGGTTTCTCCATCACCATTTCCGCGCTGAAACGCACCTCCACCCACCTCTCTAGTGCTCAGCTGGGTATCACGCTGACGACACTGCTCACCGGGTACACGATGGAGCCAGCAATCTCGTCGATGCTTTCTGGTCCCTTGACCAACGCCGGACTTCCGGAGGATTTCATCCGCCCGGTGGGCGGAGTGCTCGGAATCTTGTTGGCGACATTTATTTCGATGATCTTTGGTGAGCTCGTTCCCAAAAACTATGCTCTCTCCGTCCCACGACAGACAGCTCGGGTTCTGGTTCCCTTGCAGGTGGCCTTCACGTGGACGTTCCGACCCTTTATTGCCGTTCTCAACGGAAGCGCGAACCGAATCCTGCGCGCCATGGGTATTGAGCCCAAAGAAGAGCTTTCTGCCTCCAGGACGGCCGATGAGCTCTCCAGTTTGGTGCAGCGCTCTGCTTTGCAGGGTCTCCTGGAGGATGACACCGCCACCCTGCTCTCACGCACCATCGAGTTCTCATCGCGCAACGCCATTGATGTGATGACGCCAAGAACCCAGGTCGAATCGGTGCACCGCCGTGACACGGCGGATGACATCATCGCTTTGGCGAGGAAGACCGGGTTCTCGAGGTTCCCCGTGATTGATGAGTCCATCGACGACGTTCGTGGTGTGGTGCACGTGAAGCAGGCTGTGGCAGTTCCGGTCGATAAGCGCTCCGAGGTGCCAGCCTCAGCCCTGCAATCAGAGGTCATTCGCGTCCCGGAGACCATGACGCTCGATGTGTTGCTGACTGAACTCCGGGGACGGGGATACCAGGTCGCCATCGTTGTCGATGAATACGGCGGAACCTCCGGTATTGCGACCCTGGAAGATTTGGTGGAGGAGTTGATCGGTGAAGTTGCCGATGAGCATGACCGAGCCTCCTTGGATGTTGTGCGAGCCCGCGACTGGTTCACTTTCCCGGCAGCCCTGCGACCTGATGAGTTGGAGGAGCGCACTGGTGTGGAGGTTCCCGAAGATGGTCACTACGAAACCATTGCCGGGTTCATTCTTGAGCGGCTGGGTCGAATGGCGGAGGTCGGCGACACCGTCTCCATCGCGACCGGAGTATTCCGGGTGGAGCGCATGGAGGGGCGGCGTATCGATCGCGTGCGATTCACTCCTCAGGTGAGTGCTGAGGAGGTGACGCTGCTGTGAGCGACTGGGCTGGACTTGCGTGGTTAGTGGTGTTGCTCGCTGGTAACGCGTTCTTTGTGGGTGCCGAGTTCGCCGTGATTGCGGCGAAGCGATCCCAAATTGAGCCTCTAGCCGAGACAGGGAGTAAGCGCGCCAAAACGTCCCTGTATGCGATGGAGAACGCCACCCTCATGTTGGCGACCTCACAGTTGGGTATCACCGTGTGTTCGTTGCTGATTCTGCTGGTCTCCGAGCCAGCAGTTCACCACCTGCTGGAAGGGCCACTGGAGTCCTTGGGTTTGCCCGTTGCCGCTGTGGGCACCATCGCGTTCATCTTGGCCCTGCTGATTGTCACCTACTTGCACGTTGTTCTCGGCGAAATGGTTCCCAAGAACATGTCGTTCTCTTTGCCGGATAAAGCGGTGCTGTTGTTGGCGCCACCTCTGGTGTTTGTCTCCCGAGTGATTTCCCCGGTCATTCGCGCGATGAATGCGATCGCGAATGGAATCCTGCGCCTCACCGGTGTGGAGCCCAAGGCCGAGGCCACCAGTGCCTACACCTTGGATGAGGTGGCGACCATTGTGGCGGAGTCCACCAAAACCGGAATGCTCTCCGATCATTCCGGTGCGCTTACGGCCGCTTTTGAGTTCACCACCAAGAAGGTGAAGGACGTCACGATTCCCCTCGAGCAATTGGTGACTCTGCCGGAAGATGCGACACCTAGAGATGTTCACCACGCGGTGGCACAGCGTGGGTTTAGTCGCTACGTCCTTGTGAACGAGGATGATGACCCTACCGGCTATGTCCACATCAAGGATGTGCTCGATAGCGATGAGACCGAAAGTGACTACCCGGTTCCTCCTCGTCGCATCAGAAACCTTGTCGCATTGCAGGAAACGGTGGAGCTCGAAGACGCCCTGGCCACTTTGCGAGGCACCGGAAGCCACGTCGCGAAAGTTCTTACCTCTGCCGGTGAGACGGCGGGGGTGTTGTTCCTCGAGGACATTATTGAAGAGCTCGTCGGGGAAGTCAGGGACGCCACCACCCGCCGCTAACATGTCCAGAGGACAAAGGGGGCTGAATGTCAGAGTCGTTCCTGGTGGTGGGTGAAGCCCTCACCGACTGCGTTATCCGAGGTGATGTCACTACCGAGACACCCGGTGGCAGTCCTCTGAACGTTGCGATTGGTATCGGTCGCCTCGGTCACGACGTTGTTCTCGCCGCCCGGGTGGGCCCTGACTCCAGGGGCCAGGCCATCACCGAGCACGCCCGGCACAGTGGTGTGGTGCTGATTGATGACGTGAGCGGTCTTGATCGCACCTCCAGCGCCAGCGCCACCATTGCCGATGATGGGTCTGCCTCGTACGTGTTTGATCTGCTCTGGGATGTGACACCTGCCATGGTTCCAAGCCAACCCTTCGCCCACGTGCACATCGGCTCCATTGGTGCCACCCTCGAGCCTGGGAGTTCCGGCGTGGTTCAGATTGTGACCGAGCAGCGAGCGGCTGGGGCGAGCATCAGCTATGACCCGAACGTCAGACCCTCCATCATGGGGAGCCCTGATGATGTCCGGGAACGTATTGAGGAACTCATCGCCCTGTCTCACATCGTGAAAGCCAGTGATGAGGACATCGAGTGGTTGTATCCAGGTCACAGTGAGGACGAGGTTCTTGCCTCGTGGCGTGAAGCCGGAGCGGCGCTCGTCATAATGACCAAGGGCGCTGAGGGTGTTATCGCCCACGCCGGAGCTCACACCGTGTCACGTCCCACCATGGCAACTGACGTGGAGGACACCATTGGGGCCGGTGACTCCTTCATGGCGGGGCTGCTAGTCGCCCTTCAGCGCCGAGGCTTTGTCGGAGAGGGGGCAGCGAGGCTGTCCGCGATTGACGCCGACGATCTTGAAGCCTCCATAGATTTTGCCCTGCAGTGTGCGGCCATCACGGTGTCTCGCGTGGGGGCGAACCCTCCTTATCAGGAGGAACTGGTCGCCCTCGGTTAGAGAGAATTCCACGACATGACTAGTTCGTGGAGAGTAGGTCCTGGATTGCTCCGCCGACACGGTCCGATTCGATCAGGAACCCGTCGTGACCATAGGGAGACTCCAGCACAAGTGCATCGGCACCAGAGAGCGAGCCAGGGATGTGTGTGGCCAACTCGTGTTGCTGCTCGACCGGGAACAAACGATCGCTGGCAATGCCAAGAATCAAGGTGGGTTGGGTGATGGAGCCCAGCACCTCGGCAAGATCACCGCGGTCCCGGGTGACATCGTGGGAGTTCATCGCATCGACGAGCACCAGGTAGCTGTTGGCATCAAAGCGCCGTGTGAACTTGTTTCCGTGGAAATCCAGGTAGCTCTCCACGGCAAAGCGACCGTTGTCGCCGAGAGGTGACACTCGGCTTTGCCAGGTGCGCTGGAACCGGTCGTTGAGTTCTGTGGGAGAGCGGTAGTTGACCAGTGCCATCCTTCTCGCCAGAGCCAACCCGCGGTAGGGGCCCTCATCGTGGTCGTAGTAGTCGCCACCCTCAAAGAACGGGTCGACCATGATGGCTTCGCGCTGGAGGGAGTTGCCTCCCAGTTGGTCAGCACTGGTGATGGCCGAGGTCGCGATGAGGGCCAGTCGCTCACAGCTCTCGGGGTACATAATCGCCCACTCCAGAGCGTGCATACCCCCCATAGAGCCACCGATGACCGCGGCAAACTTCTCGATGCCTAAATGTTCACCCAGTGCCTGGGTGGCCTGGACTTGGTCCCGAATTGTCACATAGGGGAATCTCGAGCCCCACTCTCGTCCATCGGGAGCAAAACTGGAGGGACCCGTGGAGCCTTGGCATCCACCTAATACGTTGGGCACAATCACGCACCAGGTGTCAGTGTCGAGAGCGAGTCCGGGGCCCACAACACCGGACCACCACCCTGCGGTGGGGTGACCGCGTCCTGCGGACCCGGTGATGTGGGAATCACCGGTCAGGGCATGGAAGACCAAGATGGCGTTTGTTTTGGTGTCGTTCAGTTCCCCGAACGTTTCATATGCCAGTCGAACATGGGGAAAAGTGTCCCCGTGCTCTGTGGTGAGGGACCCCACCTGACAGAAGGCGCGCTCACCCAGGTGATCGCCATCTCGCCACGCCCCCGTCACCGGTGGGGTTCCGCGCAGCGTCGACTGCATCGCCTCTGAGACGAACGCGGAGGGCAGTGATTCTGCCGGTGATTGCCAATCCATGGTGTGGCTATTCTTCCCTAGATGAGCATGGCCGGGGAATTATCCCCGGCCATGACCCTGCGCAAGGGAGATCTACGCGTTCTGCAGGCTCTCTGCGGCAACCTTCTTCGCTGCCTGGAAACCAGATTCCAGGTCGGCGAGGATGTCGTCGATGTGCTCGAGTCCGACCGAGAGTCGCACCAGTCCGGGG
>Ga0255773_10002327_pt1 | contig 17833 bp, 15 predicted proteins | sample 011ome_17_FD_179971 | JGI IMG/M metagenome (GOLD analysis project Ga0255773, IMG submission 179971) | Coastal salt marsh microbial communities from the Groves Creek Marsh, Skidaway Island, Georgia - 011502XT metaG (version 2) | ecosystem: Environmental > Aquatic > Marine > Intertidal zone >...
CTAAATAAAAAAAAGAAATAAAATAATTAATATTTCTAAAATTAAAATAATTATAAAATGCAATGAAAAAATATTTAACCCATATGCAAGTATTCAGTGTTGCATAATATTTTTAGAAAAAAATAAGGATGGTCATATTTTTAATAATGATTATGTTAATTTTATTAATTTTGAAGATGATGGAATTATAAGAAAAACTAATAATGCAAATATTGTTAGTGAATTATATTACAATAAAGTTAATAACATAATTAATAAATTGGAAGATAATTATAAATTATTAGATTCTGAACAAGATTGGTTTATATTTGATTATTATAATGATAATACTATTGATATTACTAATTTAAAACTTGAAATTATTAAAAAACAATACAATAAAGATAAATTAGATATTTTAAATTCTAGTATAGATTCCATTATAAAAAATAATATAAAAAATTACAAAAAATTTAAGATTAGTGAATTATTTATGGTTAATAAAAAACCAATAGTCGAATATAAAAATTTAAATAATATAGTTCCAGTAATTTCAGCAAAGAAAATTAACGATGGGATATCTAAATATGAAAATGCACAAAAAAATACATTTACTGGAAATAAAATTGTATTAATTACTGGTGGAAATGGTGGTGCTGGATTGGCATTCTATCAAGAAAACGATTTTTCTATTACATCTGCAACAATTGTATTAACTCCAAAATATAATATTAAATTAAATAAATATATTGGTATTTATATTCAATATAAACTATCTAATTATAAAAAAAAATATTCTAGAGGATTTGGATGGTCTATTGAACGTATTAATAATGATATTATTTCATTACCAATTACTGAAAATAATGAAATCGATTATAAGTATATAGAAAATTTATTTTAATTATCTAATTTTTTTAACAATGATTAATAATATAAAATTTATTCCATTTTTAATATTAGTAACTTATTATTATTATTAATATAAGCCATAAGATTTCTTTTAGTTTCTTTATTGAAGTTATTTATATAATATTTAATATAGATAGAATCTGGATGGAAATATAATTTTAATAAATTATTTCTATAGTTTAATAATTTTTTTATAAATATTCTTTTTTTATAAAATGTTTGAATTTTAACTACTTTTTCTTCTATAGATTTTTTACATAAATCATAAAAATCGTCTAGACGTATTATATCAGTACAGTTTTCACACACAAAGTATAAATCACTATCAGAACAGTTTCCACATCTATTATTGTCATCATTTATATTATTTTGTCCACATCTGGAGCAGTATATTTCAGTAATCATATGTATATTATGATGTGTTGAACTTAAGCGATACATATACTCAATAAACATATTCATATTTATATTTATTATGATATTTATTATTCAATATAAATTTTATTTTAACTTTTTGTAATATAAACAGGAAAAAGACGCTATTTATATTACTTCTTGAAATTTATAAATCAATTATAAACACGTTATTTATATCAATGTTTTATATAAATTATACCACTAATAAGTATTTAATTATTTTATTTTTTTCTAAAAAACTATATATTTTTTATTATAAGAAATAGATTAATTTTACTAAAAATTAATAATAAAAATGGCATCTATGAATTGTGAAAATAAAAACTATGTATTAGTCTCTGATTTTAACTTTGATACGGATAAAGAGACGACTCAGTGGGATGAAATAATAGATGATGGCGGTGGTGTAAATACCCCAACAAGCACGTGGTTAATAGATGGATATGTAGAAATGAAAGTCCCTGATGTTGGTGATAGAATAGTTAGACAAACAACTGAATATTATAGAACGAAGGGTGGTAAAATGACAAAGGCACAATTTACTGCAGTATTGAATATTAATACAATAGCATCAACCGATGTATCTGGTTCTATATCACGCGTTGGAGTATTTGATAACCACGATGATAAAACAGTACTTGTTGGTGATGTTGGAAATACTGGGTTCTTCTTCGAATATAGAGTTACTGATACAACTACATTAGGTGCTGGAATACCAACACATCCATTATATGTTGGTATTCGTTATGGAACTACAGATGCTGGTACTGATACTCTGATAAGACAAGATGAATTTAATATAAATGATTTGAATAGAAATTCGCATTTGAAAATTGTAGATTGGTCTAAAATTTATACATTTGAAATTATGTATAATTCTATAGGATTTGTAGAATGGGCTGTATATTTAGATGGTGAAAGAATTGTACTACATAGAGAACAAAATGTTGCCAGTATTTTGAATAAACTACCATCCTTCAATGCCCCACTACGTGTAGAAATTACAAATTCAGATACTTTAAGTGCTGGGCTATTACACGAGATGCGACATTTCCATTCTTCTATTTATATAGAAGATTATGATGGATTTGGTGATACGGAACAGTCTGTGATTTATAAATTAAAACACTTAACTGATATATCTAATTTAGTTTATACTATAGATTCTAATTCATACATTCCTATCTTTTCATTCAGACTAAAAGAAGAATTTGTAAGAAATCCTATTAAATTATATGAAATTCTATATTTAGTACATAGACATGGTCCATTTTCATATGCAATAGTTAAAGATGTTGATTTAAGTACAGGAAATTCACCAGTATGGATTGATGCTGGTTCTGATAAAACTATTGAATATGATATTACAGCAAATGTAGCTACATCAATAACTGATGTACTTTATGAACAATATGTAGATCGTAATAGTTTATGTAATAGGAACAATTCTAAAATATTGGTAGGGCCTGCTGTGTTAACATCAGATATTGGTGGAACTGCCCATATATTTACTCTCTTAGTTAGAAAATTAGGACAAGAAAAAGTTACTGTAAATTTTGGATTACGGTGGGCGGAATGATTTAGTTTAACTTTTTGTCTAATCTAACTATTATATTATCTATATTATTTATTATATTATCTAATTGTGATTCTACTAATATATCACCAGAATATGTTAATTTTAAATTTTCCAGACCATCTTTTGATGAACTTAACTCAGTGCCAAGTCTATTAAGAATATATAACAATTTACTATGAAATTCATTTTCCATATCACTTAATTCTGAATCATTATGTAAGTATTTTGATTGTAATTTATCTTCAATATATGATATTATATTGGAATATAATTCACTTAATTCAACCAAATTTTTCTTTCTGCACTCACCTAAGAAGATTCTATATATAGATTGGTATATATCATTTTTTATTACTATAATTTGTCTTTGTAAATTAATATAAAATTTATCAGTAACTTTTAATTTAGATATTGTCTTTAAATTTATAAAAAAAATCTCTATGGGTGAATGATTCATAATATTATATTATTATATATATAAATAATTTATAAAATTTAATTATGTAGTTTGCATATATCAGGAGTTGGTGTATTAGTAGGAGTTGGTGTATTAGTAGGAGTTGGTGTAGGTGTATTAGTAGGAGTTGGGCCTCTTAAATTTATATTTATAATTTCATTATTATTTAAAATTTCTGTATCTAATAAATACTGTTCTAATATTTCTTTTAAATTTTTTATAGGTGTTAGAATATTTGGAAATGAATTAATTTTATTGGTATAACAATTAACACCTATAAATTCATTTTCTAAACATTGGTGACCAGATACTACAGCGTGTATAATATAACTTATTGAATTATCTACAACATCTATAACAGTTTCTATCATAGGACCTCCAGACGATCCAGGGTTCATATCAGAATCAACCATAAATATATTATCTTGTTTTTTATTAATAATTGTATTTTCGTGTATAGATATTCCTAACCTATCTGCAGCATATCCAATTAGATTAAGAAAGCTTTTACTTTTTTCATTAGAATAGCCAGAATATGGATATGTATTTGTATTATCTGATAATGATAATGGTGATATATAATTAAGTGGGGCATTTTTTTCTGATATTAAAATTACCCAATCGTGTTCTAAATTTATACTATTCATTCCAAATCTCGGATAGGTCTTGGAACGTATAATTCTACTAATAATCATTATGTCATCAGATTTCATATTAATCATATTCGGTATAAATACTATATTAGATTTTAGTTCCCCTAATCGTTGATTATCTATTGTATTTTGGATACAATGTGCTGCAGTAATTATAATATTAGAATTATATAGAGTTCCAGTGCAGCCGAATGATACCAATACCCATTTACCATCTATAAATTCACCAATACCTATCCCACCTATACTTTTAAGAATTTGACTATTTTGTGGATTTATATTATCTCTAGATATTCTATCATCATTTCCGACAACTGCTAAAGGTATATAATTTGAATTAACTACCTTTAAATTTTTTTTATTCTCTTCTTTAAATTTTTTATCTATTTTAGCATCAATATTTTCATTATCAGATATTCTAACTATATTAATTACTACAATAGCACCAAAAACAAATAGAAACACAGCCCCTAAACTTTTTTGTAGGCAATTCATTAGTAGAATATTTTAATACAATTATATTAAAATAATTAAAATAAAAAATAAAATTTAATATATATAATTATTATTCTAAATATGAATAATACATTTTTTAATAATAAAAATAGACTTCAAATATTAATAGATGCAGAAAATAGAGATTTAGATGAAATAGATAGGAATAATAGAGAATTAGAAATTAGTGATGTGATATCAGAGTCTTCCGATTCTTCAGAATCTTCATCTGATAATTCTGATACATCTTATTATGATGGATTTGATAATTATTTTAAGAATAAATCAAATGTATTAATCAGTGTATTTTTTATATTTATAATAATTATATCTTATTTATTTAATAAAAGTAATAATACTAATAAAATAACAGGCGGAGTTGAAAATAATGATACAGAAAAAATTATACACTATATATATAAGATAAATAATGATAATGGTAATATTCTTGGACATAAGCCAATAGCATATAATATTAAATAAAATTGATTTAAATAAAATTGATTTAAATAGATAATATATATATAAATAATAGTAAAATATATACACTAATAAGAATAATGAATTCATTTATGCCTAATATTAATATCCCAATTGAATTATATACAGATAAAAGATATAATCAAATTAGAAGAAGTTATATTCTGGTATTAAGTTCATTATTGGAAAAATATGATACATTTTCTGATTTTGAAAATAAAAAACGTGAGAAGATTGTCATTGATATTGAACTAAGTTGTTATAATTATGTTTTACAAAAAGCAACTGAGATAGGATATATCATTTCTTGGGATAATCCACAATTTGAATATTTTTATAGAACTATTATTTCTAAAATTACAAAACATTTAGATATGGAATCTGAAGTGCATAGAAATTTAGAAAATACAGAAAAATATTATTTGTATAAAAATATTATAAATAATAATATACCAATCCCAAGTCTGCCTTATTTAAGTTCTTATCAATTATGTCCTGCTAAGTCTGAAAAAATTAATCAACAGATTAAAACAAGAACTCAGCAAAAAATTACACATAAAACTAGTACATTATATACTTGTAGAAATTGTAAAAAAAAGGAAGTCAAAATTATTGAATATCAAGGAAGAAGTCTTGATGAATCAAGTAATTTAAGTCTAACATGTATTTATTGTGGATTCCATTGGGTAGCTTAAATATTTTCTTGTAATTTATATTTTGGTTTATATGGAATATACTTTTTATTTTTTTCTACTTCATACTCATCTACCTTAAATGATTCTAGTTCCTGTTTATTGATTATGTTGGTTTCGCTTGTCGCAATATTTAATTCATTTATCTGTTCATCAAATGGATTCTCAACTAAAATTTTATTATTTTTTTTAGATAGTATATTATTATTTGCAGTACCCTGTTTTATTAATACCGAATCACTCTTATTATATGAGTCTTGTTTTATTTTAATATTTTTATAATATTTAAAGTAAAATATTATGAATATTAATAATATTAAAATAAATGATAATAGAATAATTAAATATGGCATTGCTATATATTTAATAGAATTTATATTTTTAGTTTATTTTTATTAATGATATTATCTATATCTATATTTTTATAACTATAATAATTAGTAATAGATTTATATAAAGCATTAGCAGTTCCAAATGTAATACCAGATATTATACAAAAATGAATAGGCGCTCCTGATAATGAACTTGATATAAAACCAGTGATGCAACTATTTTTAAAAGATGATGTAATTTTATTAAATTTAGAATTTTCACTTTTTTTCTTATCTATTACATAAGAAATATATATATCTAATAACTCTTTTTCATTTTTTGATAAGGAATGTAGAAGTCCTATATCATCACTTTTACTCTTCAAATATCTAACTTTATTATTCTTTACTTCACTCATTGTAATATCATATTGATATACTTTATAACTATAGAATATTACCAAAATAATTATAATAAAATATAAACCCATTGTATATCTGGAAGTAAATATATATGGAACATTTTTATTTTCTACCATTTTTTTTATATTATATTAATAAAATTTATTTTATATTACAGCATTTAATATTATATTTAGAATCGTACCAAGATATATGAATATTACAATTATTTTTTTTAATTTTTAATATACTTTTATTTTTGTTTTTATATAACTTATCATTAAAATCATTAAAAATATTATATATGTCATTTATACAATTATCTGTGATATTTACAATATTTAAATAATTTTTTGACATATCTTTATAGAAAATATAATAGTATTTATACAAATTTAAATTATCTAGTTCAAGATTTATTATTTTATCATAACCAGTATCTCTTATTTTATTTAATTTTTTCTTATAATCATTTTTAATTATATATAATTTATTTATATCATCCAAATTATAGATTTTATTTTGATAAATTTTATTTAAATTTTTTATATTTTCTATTTCTTTATTAAAAAATATTAAATTATTATTATAATTATTTTTAAATAAATTTAATATATTATTATAAATATTATTATCAAATTTTAACATTTTTTTAAATAAATTTAATATTTTTAATTTCTTATTATGATTACGTTTAAGATAATATATTTTATTTTCTATTTTTACAAGTGAGTTTTCCGATATAATAAAATTATCATATTTTTTTGATAAATTTATATATAATAATAATGTTATTACCACAATAACTGTGATAGATATTTTATAGTATTCCATTTTCTATATTATATTTTTTTTATTTTCTATTTTTTTATTTAAAGTCCAAATTTACAACACTCTGCAGAATATACTTTGCCATCAGATAGGTCAAGACCACATACATATGAATTGTCCGGGCATTTTATATCACCACTGCTATTTTTATTAACCCAACTTTTATTTCTTCTATCAAATCTAGTCTTTATAAATGCCTTATCATGATCACCATACATTACCATAGCTTTCTCGGGTTTACCTTTTCTACCCTTACCATCCAGTATATCAGTATTTACCATAAATGTCATTTTAGTTTGTTCGTAATTATTTGCCGAACCTGTAAGTGGGTATCTATCATCTACAGTTATACTTGCAGCGGGGTGTGGATTAGTTCTACCAGATGTATTACCAACAAATTTAATCTGACGACTATTAGTCTCTACTCTTGTATTTTTATCACCTATATTCAAGATATTACCGATATTAATATCACCCTTTGTAGATAATGAATTCGAACTTATATCCCCACTTACATCTAATTTATTACTAATACTTAGTGGACCACCACCAAATGTTGCTCCTCCACCATTTCCACCATTTGTTTTTAAAAAAGCAGCTCTAGTATTATCAGTATTTAACCATTCTATGAAACCTCTATTATGTTTTATAGTGAGTTTCTGATTTTCAACAGTAAGTGGTCCTCCTTTCAAAGTTATACCATTTCCCAAACCACCATTTGTTTGTAAATATGCAGACCGCTGCCCAGCTGCATTTAACCATTCTATATAACCGCGTGGGTGTTTTATACTAAGTTTATCTCCTGTATTTATATTTATGTTCGCAGAATTTATCGATCCACTAGAATCTATACCAGGTGTTTTAATTCTAGTGTCAATAACTGTATTAGTCGGTGTGGTATATATAGACCCAGTCTTGGATTGACCAGAATAAAAGTTAATATATGGATTACCCTCATCTGATTTTATATTTACACCACCATTTAAACGAGTCATACCAGTTAGAGTAGATTCTCCTTTAATATTAAGATTTCCATTTGCAGTTATATCTTTACTGGCATTAATGTATTGACCAGAAATTGCATTTCCGGCTTGTATGTTATTATGCGATTTCATATGACTCCCTATGATAGAATGTTTCGGTGCATTAATATGGTTACTAGAATTGATACCACCGGTAGCATTGACAATACCGGTAGAAGTTAGTGTTCCATCTACTTTTATATTTTGCTTCACTGCGAGATCAAGAGCATCTATAATAAGACTAGTTGAGTCTGTAGTAATTTCACCAACTTTTGCTCTTGATCGATTAGTAAAATAAATACTTCCATATTTTGAATAACTACTATTAATATTTAAAATACCACGTTGAAGTATGCTGCCTTCAATAGCCTCTGCCCTAGCACCTACATCTAAATCCATACCAGACTCTAAAAACCCTCCTGTTTTAATTCTATAAAGCGATTCAATACCACCCTCACCATTAACAATAAGTTTTCCATTAATAGTACCATCCCTTTCTACTACGAAATTATTATTAATTGTTGCATTTTTAGATGATATACTACTACCAACTATATTTCCAGATACATTTAAATTACCAGTAAAGCTTCCATCTCTTGCTGAAGAGTTTCCAGCAACGTTTAAATTATGCGTCATAGATACTGGACCTTCTGCAATTAATAAGCCACCACCATCTTGCCCCATTCCCTGTATATATGCCTGTCTATTGTATTTACCAGACTCATTTTTTCTATTACTCATGAATTCAATATAATTTGAATTTGAACCACCCCACATAGATATTTTACCGTTCCAAGGTCCTGCATATCCAGGTTCTCCTACATCAATAGTACCGAAAGATTTGATACCCTTTTTAATTAATGCAAATTGATCTACTGTAAGACCTTTGTTTGTAATAGTTAGACCATTTGCAGTTGCTTGTATTTTTGCTATTTCTACACCACCGGCATTATCAAATTGAACATAACCCATAGAACCTGGTGCTGCTTTTAGTTTAATATTTGCAGGTAATTTATTATTTGGTTTAATATCAACACTACCTATAATTTCAATTCCATTATTAAATTTAGATAAACTATGTGCCGTTAGATTATCAGTTATAACCATAGTCCCCATAACTGCAGTATTTCCTTTCACTAGTAAATCATTATCAATTTCTACAAATTTTGTTTTAATTGTATTACCATTTAAAGTATTTAATAATGTAAAATTGCCATTAACTTCCAAATCACCTAAAATTTTAGCACCTTTTTTTAATTCTAAATCGTTTTGAATATTAATATTTTCTCCTTCTAATTGGATATATGCCTTAGCATTTCCTTTATTATCTTTAAAAACTAATTGAGCTGGTGTTTCCTCATATGCTGCAATTGTCATATATCCAGCAGCCTCGATGTTATTATTAATAAATAAACCAGATGGAAAACCAGCTATGTATAATTGAGGGTTTCCATCTCTATCGGTAAATTGAATCGCACCTGGATATTCAGCACTTACGCCAGATATTGTTAATAATCCAGGTTCTAATAAGTTCTGACTATTTAATTTATTAGACAATTTAACTTTATTAACTTCTATATTTTTATTAACTTGTAATTTACCCTGTATAAGAGTATCATTATCTATATTCAAATCACCATTTTTAATACTAATAACACCATCTTTGCCTGTAATCCATACATCACTATCACCGTATGGGTCTAAGAAATTTATAGACCCTCCCTTATTGTGTCCAGCATAAATAGAAATTTTAGAACCGAATGCTTTATCAGTAGTTCCGATAGTTACATTTCCTGATACGAATAATTGTTCTAAAGTTTCTAAATTTATATTATCTATAGATTTATTCACAGAGTCGGCAATATTTTTTAATATACTTTCATTTTCAATTGTAATTCTATTATAATCTTCTTTTATTTTTTTCATCTCTTCTTTATTTAATTTGATATCAGTAGAAGTATTTGTTATTATAGCATTCAGTTCTGCAATATATTCATCTTTTTTTGCTTTTAGATTTTTTGAGGCAGTTTCTACAGAAGATTTAATATTTTCCAATTGTAAATTTCTTTCATCTCTTAAATTTAATATTTGAGTATATTTAGAATCAAGTTCAATAATTTTATTTTCATAATTTGTTAATAACTCATCATACTTATTTTTATAAGTATTGGTCATTGTTATAATATCTTGTGTAGCCTGTGCATTGTCTATTTTCTGAGTTGGTGGTATTATCTCTGTTGTATTATTTGAAATTTCATTAGTATTATTTACAATACTTGTTGATAATTTATTTAATTTATCTTGATATTGTTTTAATATATTTTCTAATTGTGTTTTTTTAGTATTGAATAGAGAATCAAATAAGATTGTTTTATTTTCAATTAAGCTATCAATTGATTTTTTTTTGTCTTGTAATGAATTATCAAATGATTTTAATTTATTATTAAATGAAGCATCAATCTTTTCCATATTAGATTGATGAAAAGAATCTATAGCATCAACCTTTCCCTTATATAATTTTAATAAATCATCATATTTTTTAATATAATGATTTTCATCAATCGGTAATGCTGATTTTACTAAATTATTTGACGTTTTTGTTAATTCCCCACTTAAATTTGTTTTATGTGTTTTAACTAAATCTAATTCTTTTTTTATGATACTAATTACAGTAATAACATCCTTAAAATCTGACTTTTTTACATACGTCGTGTATATATAATAAATAATATATAAAATAATTGTTAAAATTACTATTATAAATACATTAAACCCATTATTACCACCTTTATATGATTTTTGTAGTTTAATATCATTGGTATTTATTATATAATTACTTTCCATTATAATATTGTTTTATTTTTTTTTATATATTATATAAAAATATAAAAAAAATAAAACAATATGAATATATTATTAAGAATCTTCAGACCATTTAAAGTTAAAATAACAAGTAGCTATACTACTACCAGTATCAATTCTTCTTGCCGCTATTGTAAATATATCAGGATTTCCTGATATATCTGATGATATAGGTATAGGTCTTCCTTCTAAATTATTAGAAGGAAAATTTTGTCGCGGTATTATATAATATTCATTAATAATATCATTACCATCTTGTTCAATTATATTAGAATTAGTATCATATTGTAAAGTATAATCAGTATCTTGCCAAATTGGTTGGTTATCTAAAAATGTAGGATTTTTAATAATAGATAATTGAATATAACTACCATCAGTAATACATAACCCATCTAAAATATAATTAACTATAGGATCTCTATTAAATTCTATCTTAAGTCTTACAGAAAATAGTGGAACATAATTATTTACAGAACTTATTGTATATGGTCTATTATTAATTTTACCCAAATTTTTAAATATTAAGACTGGTGATAATGATGTACTACCATTACCATTATTGCCATCCATATTACTATTTGGGTTATATTCTATACTTATACTTTCTTCAAATTGTCTCAATTCACCAGTTCCTGGTATATCTTTTATCTTCTCTATTTCATACCTAATTGGTAAGCTATGTCTATGTATAGTATTAAAATCTTGATTAACAACATCATATCTATGTAATAATATATGTACTCCATCTATTATTATACACCATTCTATTAAACCAATTGTATTATATGATATTTCAAATGCTTGTAATTTATCCCATCTTCTATAGTTAAAAAATGATTCTTTTTCTAATTTATTAATATTCCACTCACTCTGTGGAATAATAGTATCTTCACCATTTTCTCCTACACCATATCTTATACCTATTGATAATTCGTTATTTTCCAATTGGAAAAATAAACCAGTACCACCTGTCGCCGAACCATCAAATACTAATTTATTATTATAATCGTCAAATACTCCAACTCGAGACCGATAACCTTCTGCATTAATTAATGTATTTAGACAAGTTTTAAACAAACATCTTTTTATCTTATATGATAATGAAGCATAATATTCAAATGATTGTCTAATTACTTTATCACCAAGATTTGATACCTTTAATGATACGTACTTATGTATGTTATATGTTGATGTTGCACTTCCTTCTATAATTTCACCAATTATAGCAGGCATTTTATCTACTTTATAGTCATTATATACAATTATAGTGTTTTTACCATAAGAATCAACATCTAATACCCTTAAACTTTCTAATGTATTATTATGAGAATTTTTAACTACCATAATTTAGTATATGTATATATAAAATATTATTTTAATTATCATTACTAAAAAAAAATAAATTTATTATTTTAATATCAATATAAATATTAATTTTAATACAAATATTAATTTTAATACAAATATTAATTTTAATTCAATTATTCCGCCCAGCGTAATCCGAAATTGACAGTGACTTTAGCCTGACTTAGTTTTCTAACTAAAAGAGTAAAAACATCAGCAGTTCCTCCAATATCTGATGTTAGAATAGCAGGTCCTACTGATAATTTAGAATTGTTGCTATTTGATAAACTATACTGATCAACATATTGTTCATAAAGAATGTCGGTTGTTGATGTTGCGATATCAGCAGTAATGTCATACTCAATAGTTTTATCAGCTCCAGCATCAACCCATACCGAGGCATTTCCAGTACTTAAATCAGCATTTCTTACAATAGCATATGAAAATGAACCATATTTTTGAACTAAGTATAAAATTTCATATAATTTAATAGGATTTCTGACGAAATCTTCTTTTAGTCGGAACGAAAAGATAGGAATGTATGAATTAGAATCAATAGTATAAACTAAATTAGAAATATCAGTTAAATGTTTTAATTTAAATGCATTAGATGATATAGATTGATCTGAATCATTGAATCCATCATAATCTTCAATACAGATAGATGAATTGAAATGCCTCATCTCGTGTAATAAACCATCAACTGCAGTGTCATTATTTGTAATTTCTACACGTAATGGCATATTAAACCTTGGTAATTTACTCAAAATACCAACAATATTTTGTTCTCGGTGTAGTAAAATTCTATCACCATCCAAATATACAGCCCATTCAACATAACCGATGGAATTGTAAATGATTTCAAATGTATAAATTTGAGACCAGTCTGTAATACTTAAATGAGAATTTCTATTCAAATCATTAATATTAAATGCATCTTGTCTAACTAATGTATCAGTACCTACATCTGATGGGCCATATCTAATACCAACATACAATGGATGAGTAGGTACACCAGCTCCCAATGTAGTTGTGTCAGTGACTCGGTATTCGAAAAAGAACCCAACATTCCCAACATCACCAGGAATAATAGTTTTATCATCGTGGTTATCAAATACACCAACGCGTGATGTAGCACCATCAACTGCAGTTGATGCAACTGTGTTAATATTTAGAGCAGTTGTAAATTGGACTTTTACCATTTTACTACCCTTAGCTCGGAAATATTCCTTAGATTGTCTAACTACTCGATCAGTATCATCTGGAACTTTCATTTCAACATAACCGTCTTCTACCCATAGACTAGTTGGTGTATTTAAACCAGCACCATCGTCGATTATCTCGTCCCACTGTGATACTGATTTATCATTATCAAAATGAAAATCAGACACAAGGACGTAGTTTTTACTATTCTCTACAGAATATGTCATCTTTTTTTATATTATTTCTAATACTATTTCTAATATTAAAACTAATATATATAATACTTTTTATATTAAAACTAATATAAAAAATAAAAAAAATAAATATTTAACTATTTATTATATTATTTTTTATTGAATTTTTTGTATTTTTTAACTATTTTTATACCCATCTAAAATTAAAATATGAAGTAACAAATTTTGGACCCATTTTTCGTGCTACAATTGTTATTATATCAGATTCACCGATAATATTAGAAGCAATTGGTAAATATTCATTCGAATTTAACGCAGTCTTCTGATCATAAATATATGAATTAGTAGAATTAATATATTGTTCGTGTATTACATTCATATTATTCAAATCTATTGAATTTGCACTTATATCATATTCTAACATATATGATGATCCAGAATTAACCCATACAGGGCTTTTTTCGTTAAATGTCGGGTTTATTATAATTGCATATGAAAATGGACCAATTTGATCCACTAAATACAATATTTCATATAAAGATATATGATTCCTAATATTAATATCCTTTAATTTTAATGAAAATAATGGTTTATAAAAATTCGAGTCTATATTAAATTTTATTCCACTAATTGGTGAAAGATGTTTGATATTATATCTTTCAATTGTATCTATATTGTAATCATATTCATAATATGTATTAGTATTATATTGTTTCATATTACCTATGAACGCATTAGTATCTACTTTTTCTATTTCTAAACGAACTGGTAAATTATATGTAGGTAATTTATTTAATAATATTGAAATATCCCTAATAGAATGTAAAATAATTTTATCTCCATCATTATAAATTGACCATGTAGCTTCACCTCTATTATTAATTGAAATTTCGAATGTATGTATTTTACTACCATTGATAATTAAATCAGAATCTTTTTGAAAAATACCAGTATTAAAATCAGCCTGATTAATTAAAATATCCACATCGTTATCGATAGTACCATGTCTAATTCCTACATATAATTCATTATTCTTATATTCGAAAAATAAACCACTACCACCAACATCATTAACTAAAGCAGTTTTATTATTATGATCATCAAAATTACCTATTCTACTAATAAAACCAGTAGTATCAGATGTATTTAATGCAACTGTAAATAAACTTTTTTTATATTGATTAGTCTTTACTGGTGAATATAATTTTGTCTGTCTAATTACTTTATCATTTTGATTATTTACTTGCATATCAATATAAAACCCGCTATTCCAAGAAGAACTGGAGGACCCTACTAAAAGTTCATCCCAATCATTTTCCATTTTGCTTTCCAGAAAATTATACTCTGCAATAATATGTCTCATTATATTTTTAAAATGTATTACTTTTTATCCAATTATGTATATTAAATGATATATAATATAGTGTTTTTTAAATTAATTAATTATAACCATTTTTTAATTGTTTTTTGGATAAAATATATATAGTTTAATATATAATAAAAAATGCTATGTTTAATAGTAATAAGTTTAGTAATAAGTGTCATAATTACAATTATACCATTTCTATTAATAATTAATACAAATTAAATCAACATATTTACTGTTGTACCCATCTTATATCGAAGTGTGATGATATTTTTGCTACATCTAATTTTTTGCATCTTATAGTAAATATATCAGATATACCAGCTATATTAGAAGATATCAAAGGTGGTCGAGATTTAATATTAGAAAATGAAAATGCAGCACCATCAGTCGTGTCTATTAATTGTTTATAAATAATATCATTATCATTTGATATATTATTTGAATTTATATCATATTCCATCCAATACTCAGAACCAGGGTCTATCCAATTTGGATTATTGGGAGCGCCATTTCTAATAATTTCATAAGTAAATGGTCCTTTTTTAGTTGCAACATATATTAATTCATAAAGTTTAATAGAATTTCTAATAAAATTCTGTTTTAATCTAAATGAAAATAGAATAGTATATGTGAAATTATCTATACTAAATAAAATATCAGATATATCAACAAAATTCTTAATATCATTAGATGGTGCTATTATACCAGCCTCATAATTTTGCACAGTACCATATTCATACAAAATACTTGCATGAAATTGACGCATAGAATTATTAGAAATTGGTATAGTTTCATTATTTGTACCACCATTTGCAATTATTCTATTATCTATTTCAAATCTTAATGGCATATAAAAATTAGGTAATATATTCAAAATAGAGGAAATATTCTGTTCTTTATGTAAAGTCATTCTCTCACCATCTAAATATATTGACCATTCTACATATCCTATTGTATTGTATTTTATTTCAAATGTATATATTTTTGACCATTCTAATATACTATAATTTGATTTTTGATTGAACTTATTAATATTAAAATTATCTTGTGATATCAATGTATCTCCTATTATATTGTTAGTCGAATTATACCTAATACCTACATATAATGGATTTAAGATAGGAGCGATACTAGAGATTCTATCTGTTAATTTATATTCAAAGAAAATACCAGTATCAGTAGTTTCATTAGTTTTGTCATCTTTGTCATCAAAAATACCCACTCTTGATCTAGCACCAGTTTCACCGACTGGCATAACACTTGTGGATGTATTCAAAATAACAGTAAATAAAACGGTATTGTATTTATATGCCTTAGCCCTAAAATATTCTTTAGATTGTCTAACTACCCTATCACCAACTGCTGGTGTATTCATTTCTATATAACCGTCATCATTTATAGAACTTGACCCACTACCTAATAATAGTTGATCCCATGTGTTGGATAATAAAGAATTATTAAAATCATAATCTATATAAATTTCATTAGAATTTGTAGTAGACATTGTCTTTATATTATATAAAATATAATATATTAATAATTTGTAGAAAGTTAATAATTTATAGAAAATCTAAAATCCCAATTTATTATACGTATATGCCGCCCAGATCTAGCTCTCATAAAAAATGTAGTAGAATTTAAATTATCTCTATTCATAACATATTGATCAATATTCGTAGAATATAAATCTTTTAAATTATTTATATATGTGGAAGATGAATATTTTAAATAAAATGGAAATGTAAAGATAATATATGGATTAGAAATATTATCATTAGGACTTGGTGAATATGTCCCATAGTCTATATTACTAATATTATTATTAATATCACTATAAAACTTATCAATAGAACAAAATAATAAATAATCATTAGAACACATATATCTTAGTATCTTAGGTTCACGAATTCCTGTAAATGTAGTATTGTTAAAATAATTAATTTTGTCAAATCCCAATTCTTTATACATAGACCCATAGTTATTCGATGAATTGTAGTCATTACATAAATCAAATCCTATACCAAATTTTGCCCCAGTTGTATTTTTTATTGTCATTCTACAAGTTTCACAGTCTAAAGATACTTCAAAATTTGCAGCGGGTGTAAAATTATTAGAATATATATTCATCTCAGTTTCTATCATTCTTGTATATTCTCCTAATGTTTTAATTAATATACTAGAATCAGTAGGATAATTATATTTTAAACTAATTGTAGAATCCAATACATTAATCGAATTTTGTATTAATACATCATTACTATCAAATAATAACATTTTACAATTAGAATCATTTGAATTATCATATATAGGAATTGTATAATTAGCATTGTTATGAATATATATAGACTCATATCTTTCAATTGGAATAGTGGTAGTTCCAGTATATAAATTAAGTGGTGGATCATTTATAGGGTGTGTACCATAATCATTTACATTAAATCCTAATATCGGACCTAAACTATTTTTTGTCTTAAATAATAATTGAAAAACACTAGAATCGTTTGTATAAATACTATATGAACAAAAACAACACATATTATCTCTACTAAATACGCTTAGTACCATATTATGATCTGTTTTTATTACTTCAAATAAATTATTTGGTATAACTGTATTTATGGCATTTTTTAA
>Ga0255773_10002328_pt1 | contig 17830 bp, 19 predicted proteins | sample 011ome_17_FD_179971 | JGI IMG/M metagenome (GOLD analysis project Ga0255773, IMG submission 179971) | Coastal salt marsh microbial communities from the Groves Creek Marsh, Skidaway Island, Georgia - 011502XT metaG (version 2) | ecosystem: Environmental > Aquatic > Marine > Intertidal zone >...
GCACAAGAGGTAGAGCTCCTTTTGAGACCATTCTATCCCATGGGTTTGTGGTGGATGGAAAGGGTCTTAAAATGTCTAAATCATTAGGAAATGTAATTGCACCTGAAGATATATTGAAAAAATATGGGGCAGACATTTTAAGGATTTGGGTTGCATCTTCAAATTATGCAGAGGATTTAAGAATTGATTTTGGAATTTTAGATCAACATGCAGACTCTTATAGAAAAATTAGAAATACTTTTAGGTATTTACTTGGAAATCTAAATGATAAATTTAAAGAGATAGATCTAAATGAATTAAAAATAAATGAGCTTCCTGAATTGGAGCAGTTTATGTTACATAAAATCTTTACATTAAACCAAAATTTTAATCGATATTTTAATAACTATGATTTTCATAATCTATATAAAGAACTTTTAAATTTTTGTACTGTAGATTTATCTGCGTTCTATTTTGATATAAGAAAAGATACTCTTTATTGTGATCCTATTAACTCACCCAAAAGAAAATCAACAATTATTTTACTAAATATAATTTTAGATTGTTTATTAAGGTGGTTTGCTCCTATACTTTCATTTACTACAGAGGAAATTTATAAATTAATATCAGAAAATAATAAAAGTATACATTTACAAAAATTTTTAAAGATCCCAGATACACTTCGAAATGATGAATTAAATAACAAATGGATTGAGCTTTTAAAAATTAGAAATATTTGTAATGTTAGTATTGAAGAAAAGAGAGCATTAAAAGAAATAGGTTCAAGCCTAGAAGCTGATTTAAAAATAAATTTAAATTCAAAATTCAAAGAATATACTAACAATATAGATTTTGCCGAAATATGTATTACATCTACAGCTTCAATTATTTTTAGAGAGCAATCTGAAATTAAAGTAGAAACATCAAAAGCATTAGGTAAAAAATGTCCAGTGTGTTGGAAGATTAGTGATAAAGATTGTGTTAGACATCCTTAATGATTTCAAAAGAATTTTTTAATAAAAAATTTTATTTAAATTTATCAATAGTATTAATTATCTTTTTTTTTGACAGAATAACAAAAAAAATAATAATTAGTCTTAGCCAAGAGAATTTTGGTCAACCAATATTTACTTCAGAATATCTCAATATAAGTTTAGTATGGAACCAGGGTATAGCTTTTGGTCTTTTTTCATTTAGTGAAAGTTATACTTATAATATTTTAACTATTTTAATTACATTAGTTGTTTTTATAATTTTTTACATGATAATAAAAAATGATGGTTTTAAAAAATTTTCTCTAATAATGATTGTGGGTGGAGCTTTGGGCAATTTGTATGATAGAATTTTTTTTTCAGCTGTCCCAGACTTTTTTGATTTTCATGTAGGTAATTTTCACTGGTTTATTTTTAATATCGCAGATATTTTTATTACAATTGGTGTGATTTTTATGATTTTATTTGAATTTATTGATAATAATAAAAATAAATTAAATGAAACAAATTAAAATTTATACATTAACAATATTATTTTTTTTGATTTTACAAAGTTGTGGCACTGTAAAAGAAAGTTTTTCATCGCAAAAAAAAAATAGTAGTGATGAATTCTTTGTAGAAAAAAAATCGCCACTTGTAATGCCCCCAGATTTTGATGAATTGCCTTTGCCTATTTCTAAGTCAAACGAGGATCAGCTACAGGAAAATTCAAATAATATGAAATTTCTATTTAGTTCAAATGAAGAGACAACTCCATCGACAGAAAAAAATGAAACAAATCAAAATTTAGAAAGAATTATCCTTAAAAAAATTAAAAATAATTAATGATTTTTTCTAATATAGATTTTAAGAATTTTAAAATTAAAAAAAAAAATTCTAATTTAAAAGTACACTTGAAATTAATTTTAAAAAAAAAAAATAGTGTAATTTCGTCTTTGGGGTCTGACTATAAGTTTAGTTTTGATAAAAAAAAAATTCTAAAATATAAAAAGTTTTTAAATTATAGATTAATTGGTATGGGAGGATCTTCTTTAGGAGCTCAAGCTATATTTAATTTTTTAAAAAAAAAGATAAAAAAAAAATTCTCTTTTGTTGATAATCTCGAATCTAAGTATTTTGAGGATAAGAAAACAAAATATCTAAACCTAATTATTTCAAAATCAGGCAATACTATAGAAACAATTGTTAATGCAAATATTTTAATTAAAAAAAAAGATGAAAATATTTTTATTACAGAAAATAAAAAAAATTTTTTAAATCTTTTAGCGCATGATTTAAAATCTGAAGTTATTCACCACAACAATTTTATTGGAGGCAGATACTCTGTTTTATCAGAGGTAGGCATGTTGCCGGCTGAATTAATGGGTTTGGATGTAAGGAAATTTAAGCAATTAGATAATCTAATAAAAAATAAAAATTTTATTAATTCTCTTGTCACGAATGTTGCTTCAACAATATTTCATGTAAAACAAAAAAAATTTAATTCAGTCATAATCAATTATGACCCAAAATCTATAAATTTACTCAATTGGTATCAGCAATTAATAGCTGAGAGTTTAGGTAAAAAAAGTAAAGGAATACTTCCCATTATTTCAAATATGCCAAAAGATAATCATAGTGTAATGCAACTTTATTTAGATGGGTTTAAAAATAATTTTTTTACATTTTTTTATTCTAATAATAAAAACTCTATAAAAATTTATAATAAAAAAATATATTCAACTCATAATTATCTTAAAAATAAAAGTGTAGATCAAATTTTGCTAGCTCAAAAAAACGCTACAGAAAATGTATTTTTAAAAAAAAATATTCCTTTTAGAAGTTTTGTAATCAAAGAAAATAATGAAAAAACATTAGGAGAATTATTTTGCTTTTTTATTCTAGAAACAATATTGCTAGCATATGCTTTGAAAGTAAATCCTTATGACCAACCTTCTGTAGAATTAATTAAAAAAGAAACAAAAAAAATTTTAATTTAGATAGTCCCAAATATAATTTTTGAAATTCCATATTTTTTTTCCTCAATTATTTTTAGAATTTTTGGAAATTCATCTGATTCTTTCTTATGTCTATGCATAATTATTATGCCATTTTTAGAAAGTATTTTGCTTTCAATAATTCTATTTAATATAGAAAATAAATTTTTATCTTTGTATGGTGGATCTAAAAAAATTAGATCAAATTTTTGATTTAGAGAATTAAAGTCAAATTCGTTTAAAATATTTTTTTCTATTATTTTGTAATTTTTGACTGATTTTAGATTATTTAAATTTTTTTTTAATATTGGAATTACTTCTTTATAATATTCTATGAAAGTTACGAATCTCGCTCCTCTTGAGATGCATTCTAATCCAAAAGAACCAACTCCTGAAAACAAATCTAATATATTCGATTTTTCAAAATCGATATTAAATTTATTTGAGTGTTTTATGACATTAAAAATTGATTCTTTTGTTAGGTCTTTGAGTGGTCTTGTAAAATTATCCAAGGGTTGTAAAATTTTTTTACCTTTAAATACTCCTGATATAATTCTCATTAATCAATAACTTTATAGCCAATATCTTTTCTGTAATATCCATTTTCCCAATTAAGACTGTCTAAATTTTCATGAATTTTTTTTCTAGCTTCAAAAAAATTATCTGAGAGAGAAACAAAATTTAAAACTCTTCCTCCTGTAGCAAAAATTTCATTATCAATTTTTTTTGTTCCTGCGTGAAATAAATAATCTTTTTCATCCAACTTAATAGAATTAAAGTTTTTAATAATCACATTTTTTTTAAATGTTTCTGGATAACCTTTTGAGCATAAAACTACACATATACTTTTTTTATCAATCCATTTAATATTAATTTCTTCAAGTTTTTCATTACAACAAGCAATAAGTATATCCAATAGATCTGTTTCTAATTTAGGAATTATTGTTTGACATTCTGGGTCACCCATTCTGACATTATATTCAATTAAATATGGCTCACCTTTTACAATCATTAGTCCTGCGTATAAAAAACCTTTATATTTTGAACCATAATTTTCTATCCCTTTAATCGTTGGGTTAATAATTTTATTAATTATTTTTTCATCTAGTTCTTTATTAAACAATCTAGAAGGAGAATATGCTCCCATACCACCAGTATTTTTACCCAAATCACCTTCCAATACACGCTTATGGTCTTGAGCTGTACCAAATTTTTTTATCGTTTTACCGTCAGTGATAATAAAATAGCTCATTTCTTCACCTACGAGAAATTCTTCTATTAATACTTTGTCTGCAACACCAAATTTACCATTAAAAATTTCGTTTACAGCATTCGAAGCATCATCGATACTTGAACAAATGTATACCCCTTTACCTGAAGCTAAATTGTCAGCTTTTACAACAATTGGATATTTTATTTTTTCTAAAAATTTTTGTGAGTCATTAAAGTTTTTAAAAATACCAAATTTAGCTGTTGGTATATTATATTTTTCGCACAATTTTTTAGTAAAAATTTTTGAACCTTCTAGTTGAGCGGCAAACTTATTTGGCCCAAAAACCTTAATTTGATTTTTTTCTAAATAATCAACTATTCCTTCTACAAGTGGTTTTTCAGGACCAATAATAATTAGATCAATACTTTTTTTAAGAATAAATTCTTTTAATTCATTAAAATTTTCCAAATCTATTTCAATATTCTCTGCTATTTCAGCTGTACCTGCATTACCTGGAAAACAGTAAATTTTTTTTATTTTTTTTGATCTATTTAATGAATGGCAAATAGCATGTTCTCTTCCGCCACTTCCTATAATCCCAACTTTCATGTATAGATATATAAACTAAAAATGATAAAAAAATTAGCAAAAATAAAATATTTACCAAATAACTTTAAGATAATTGAACCAGGTGATCATGTTATTTGTGCAGTTTCAGGCAAATCAATAAGTTTAGAAAATCTTAATTATTGGAATGTAGATTTGCAGGAAGCATATTATTCATATAAAGAAGCTTTTCAAAAACAAGAGGAATTAATCAAAAATAATTAACTTTTCCATCTATTATGTGACCATATCCATTGACCTGGATTAATCAAAATCATTTTTTCAAGTATATTATTTAATTTTTCTGTTATTTCATTTTCTGAGTTTTGTTTTGAAAAATGAATTGGATCTTTTACTGTAATTTTAAATTTTGTTCCTTCATATCTTTCAATAAATAAAGGAACAATTGGATAGTTATATTTTTTTATTAATTGAGCAGGAATTGTAGTTGTGAAAGCTAGATGATTAAAAAAATTTGATTTTATTCCCTGAGAAACCCTTTGATCAATCATCAAAGCGGTTGAAAAGCCAATCTTATTTAATTTAACAATTTCTCTAAGACCTCCAATTCCTTTTCTGATTTGATGTTTGCAAATGTGTTTTTTTCTAATTCTTTCCATCAATATATTTAAAAAATGATTATTTAAAGGTCTATAAATAGCAGCTAGTTTAATGCCAAATTTTTCTATTGTCATTGCCATTAGCTCAAAATTACTTAAATGACCCGATATAAAGATAACTGGTTTATCATTTTTTTTTATATTTTTTAAAATTTCTTGACCTTTAATAGTTATGTGTGACTCAAATAGATTATTTCTATAATCTTTTATGAACATGTACTCAGAAAAAACTCTTCCATAATTATTCCACATTTGTTTTGTGATTTTTTTTACATCTTTTAAACTAATCCTCGGAAATGCTTTTTTAATATTAGAATGAATCACATGTTTTGATCTAAATAAAGGACCAATTATTTCAAATAATTTACCTCCTAAAAAAGAAGCAATATTCAATCCTGTTAATTTAAAAAATAAAAATAAAGGAACAATTAATATAAATTGAATGAAGTATTTAAAGTTACTCATTTAATTTGAATATATCATTTATTAGCTTTTCTTCATCCTGTATAAATAGTTCTGATTTAATAAATTTTATCTCATTTAAATTATTATTATTTATTCTCAAAAAGTCTTTTTCAGTAGTTAGAATATTACAATCTAGTTCCTTAGATCTTAAAATAATTTTTTCAAGATCTTGTTCAGTATATTTATAATGATCAGGAAATTCTATTTCATGAATAATATTGAATTTATTATTTTTTAACATGGATAAAAACGTCTGATGATTACCTATACCTGAAAATACAAGGTATTTTTCAGATATTTTAAATTCATTTATATTTGAAGGTATATAAATACCTGTAAATATTTGACATGTTGGATTTATATTTTTTATAGTTTTTTTTATGTTGTTTAAATTTTCTAAATTTCCATTAATAAATATATATTCATAATCTTTGATTTTATTTAAATTTTCTCTTAAAGGTCCAGCAGGTATTACTTGGCCATTTCCCACCCAATTAATGTTATTAAAACATAGAATTCTTAAATCATAGTCTATCGAATGGTCTTGAAGCCCATCATCAAAAATTGCAGTTTCGTATTTTTCTTTTATTGCTTTTTCTAAACAATTTATTCTTTTATAACCCGTAAAAACTGTGCCAAATTTTTCCAACAGTTTTATTTCATCTATTTGATTTGAATAGTATTTTTTAATAAAACAACTTTTAATATTTTTGTTTTTTAATAGTTTATTAATTTTAATTGCCAGTGATGTTTTTCCCGTTCCGCCAATATAAATATTTCCAATACAGATAGTTTTTATATTAGAGAATTTTCTTTTTTGCCTTATCTTAAAAAAAGATTTTGATTCTACCAATTTTGACAAAGGCCATAGTAGATAAGAAAATAAAGATGCCCTCTTTAAATCCCAAAATTTAGGTTTCTTAATTTGCATTTTTTAATAACGAACTTAATTCAGTGATAGTTTCTTTAAAAATTTTATTACCTAATTTTTGAATTATAAAATCTTTTTTCTTAATTAATTTAAATTCAACTGATGAAGCAAGGTTTTCAGGATTACTCACAGATTTTGTAAAATTTAATTTTTTTAAATATGTATAAATATCTTCAAAGTTTTTTATATTTTTTCCATGTAAAATTTTTGCACCATATCTGGCAGCTTCCAAAGGATTCTGTCCTCCACGATTTGTTAAGGATCCTCCCAAGAAAACAGTTTTAGCAATTTTATAAAAATTTCTAGATTCTCCATAAGAATCAACAAGGTAAATATCTAAATTATCTAATTTTTTGATTTTTGAACTATGACAAATTACTTTAAGTCCTAGATTTGAAATTTTAGAAATAATTTCATTGGTTCTATTGATATGTCTTGGAATTATTATTGTAATTAAATTTTTAATTTTCCTTTTTAAGATAACATGAGCTTTTGCACACACTATTTCCTCATCAGGATGAGTACTTGCTGCTACCCAAATTTTATAATTAGAAAATATTAATTCTAATTTATTTTTTAAATTATTTGTTTTATCTAGGGGATTTTCAATAAATTTTAAATTTCCAATAAAATTAATTTTTTTAACTTTTAATTTTTTTAGATACTTAAAAGTTTCAATATTTTGAGGATAACCATAGGATATTTTTTTAAAAACTGATTTAGCGAAATTTTCTATCATAAACCATCTTTTAAAAGATTTATTAGTTATCCTAGCATTTAGTAATAATAATGGAATTTTCTTTTTGTCTAAAATTTTAAATACAGTTGGCCATATTTCAGATTCTATAAATATTGCAACAGATGGTTTCCAGTAATTTAAAAACTTTTTTGTTATAAAAAAAAAGTCAATTGGAAAAAATTGATGAACAGTTTTTTTAAATTTATATTTTCTAAGAATGTTTGATGAGCTTAATGTACTGGATGTAATAAGTATTTGATCTATTGATTTATTATTTTCGTAATAATGAATTAGTGGGATTATGCTCATAATTTCACCCACACTTGATCCATGAAACCAAATAAGTTTACCTCTTTTTCTAAATTTTGAGTGGATACCAAATTTTTCTATAAATCTTATTTTATGCTCTTTATTTTTTAAAATTCTAATTATTATAATTAATGGAGAAATGATAATTATTATAAAAAGACTTATTTGATAAATTATAAACATAACTATTTTTGGATTTGTTTATCATAGAAATTTTTATAAACTTTTGAAGTTTTAATTAGCTCTTCATGAGTCCCCTCATTCAAAACTTTTCCACTATCTATAACAAATATTTTATCGGATCCTAAAATTGTAGATAGTCTATGAGCAATAACAATGGTAGTTCTACCCTTAGTTAAAAAATTAACTGCTTTTTGAATTTTGTCCTCAGTTTCAGCATCTAGTGATGAAGTTGCTTCATCTAAAAGAATTATTGGGCTCTTTTTTAATATTGCACGAGCAATCGAAATTCTTTGTTTTTCTCCCCCTGATAATCTAACTCCATTTTCACCTATTACGGTATCATATTGATTAGGTAATTTTTTTATAAATTCATCTGCAAATGAAAAATTTGCAGCCTCTTCTATTTCATTTTGTGTAGCATCTAAATTTGCATAAGCGATATTATTTCTGATAGTATCATCAAATAGAGTAGTTTCTTGACTAACTAGTGATATATTTTTTCTAAGAGAAGAAATTTTTGATTGAAATATTGATTGCCCATCAATTTTAATTTCTCCAGAGTCAATATTGTAAAATCTTGGTATCAAATTTAAAATTGTTGTTTTACCAGCTCCACTATGTCCAACTAATGAGGTGATTTTTTTTCCAGGTATTTTTAAATTTATTGAGTCTAAAGTTTTTTTTTCACTGTTAGTATATTTAAAGTTTACATTTTTAAACTCTATTTCACCATTTATGACCTCTAAATCTTTATCATTTTCATTTTCATTAATTTTGTTTTTGTTATCAATAATTGGAATTACACGTTGAGCACCAGAAAGTCCTTGCTGAATTGTTACATTTAAAGTAGCTAATGATCTTACAGGCTGATAAGCTAGCATCATAGCTGCTAAAAATGAAAAAAAATTACTAACTTCTAATTCGTCTGCTGTTACAAGTTTTGCTGCAATAAATATTAAACACGCTATCATTATTCCTGTTAAAAACTCCATTATTGGAGATGTACGTATAAAAATAGTTGAAATTTTTTTTGTAGTTTCTTTTAAGCTATTTATAAAATTTTCTGCCCTTAATTTTTCATATTTTTCTTTTTGAAATATTTTCATTAATTTGTGATTTTTAAATATTTCGATTAAATAAGTGTTAAGCACACCAGCTTTTTTCATTTGTTCTCCAGTGCTTTTAAACATTCTTTTTCCTAGTTTTTTAGCAGCATAACTTGCCAAGGGAATCATGATTATTGCAAAAATAGCTAACTTCCAATTCTGATAGAACATTACAAATAAAAGACCTATTAAAGTGAAACTATCTTTAAAAAAATTTAAAAGGCCAGTGCTTACAAGCCCAACTATCATTTGTACATCATTTGTTAAATTAGCTATAAATTTACCAGAATGCTTTCCATCAACTATCTCAGTATCAGCTTTTATTAATGAGGAAAACATATCAATTTGAATATCTTTCCGAATTTCTTCGGAAACATTAATCATTATTACTTTAGCTATGTAAAGTGAGGCACCTTTTACACCAAACGCGATTATTATCAAAATAGGAATTACAAACATTAATGAGTCATTTTTTTTTACAAATAATTCTTTTATCGCCGGGTCTAAAAGATATGCAACTGATGAAGTGCTTCCAGCTAACAATAATGCAAAAAAAACTGATAAAAAAATTTTTTTTAAATATTTTTTTGTGTAACTTTTGTAAAGTCTTTTAAGAATATTAAAATCTGACATTTAATAAATTTTCTATTGTATCTTACCTATGATAATAGCTAAAAATATAATTAAACCTAAAAAATTATTTGATTTAAATATATTTAGACAATTATTCGCATCATCGATGTTAACTTTTCTAATTTGGAATAAAAACATTTGTGATATAGCAATAAAAATCAACAAAAAGTAATAAATATTAAGATTAGTCATAATACCTGTTAAAATTAAAGAGATTGAAAAAAATAAGTAAAAAACTTTTAAGATCAAATAAGGTTTATTTTTAAATTTTATTGAAGTAGACTTTAAACCAATTATTTCATCATCTTTAATATCTTGAAATCCATAAATCGTGTCATATCCAAGTGTCCAAAATATGGCTCCAAAATAAAGGATAAATGGAACTAAATTTATTTGCCCATGGATTGCTGTCCAACCTAAAATTAATCCATAATTAAAAGTAATTCCTAAAAATAATTGAGGCCAATATGTAAACCTTTTCATTAATGGATAAGTAAAGGCTAATGGCATAGAACCTAACGCTAGAATAATAGTAAGAGAATTAAAGTTTAATAAAACCAGTAAAGCAATTAAACACAAAACACAGGAATAGAATATTGCAAGCTTTATAGAAATTTTTTCAGACGCCAATGGTCGGTTTTTTGTTCTTGAAACTTTTTGATCAAATTCTTTATCAAAAATGTCATTAACAATACAACCCGCAGATCTCATTAATACTGAACCCAGAAAAAATAGTAAGAGATAAAAGAAATATATTTCTAAATCATATTTAAAATTATATGCTATCGTTAAACCCCACACACAAGGCCAAAATAAAAGCATAAAACCTATTGGTTTTTTTAATCTTGTTAATTCAATAAATAGATTTAATTGTTTCATGATAATTTACTTGTAAATAACAAAGGCTAGTTTCATAATCAATTTGATTCGTATGAATATAGATTACACAGTGACTGCGCTAATGTTTCCCGCAATACCATTATTGATGAGTGTGTATAGTAACAGATTTCATTCACTTAGTATTCTTATTAGGCAACTTCATGATGAGCATGTTTATGAAAAACATATTCCTCCAGAATGGAAAAAGCAGTTTATTAATTTAAGTGGTAGAATTACGCTTTTGCGATGGACAATTCTTTTTGCCTCTTTTGGTTTTTTATTTAATATGCTTACTGTGTTTGCACTTTATTTAGATGAAGTTTTTTTAGCAAGATTAATTTTTGGATCTTGTTGTTTATCAATGATTGTTTCTATACTTTTTTTTATAAGAGAAATTCATATTTCTACAAATGCATTAAAATTGCATATGTCTGATATGGATGTTGATGTTGATTAAGGAACTATTACAGCAGGTCCAGTAAGGATTCGTGATTCTAGATCTTTATGGGCTTTAGCAATATCTTTTAATGAATATTTTTTTGAAATTTTTATTTTAACTTTTCCGCTAGATACCATTTCAAATACTTTATTTGTTGCTTCCTCTAATTCTTCTCGAGTAGTTGTATATTGCATTATACTTGGTCTAGTTAAATATAAGCCTTTTGGCTGTATTGACTTAGCTACATTTACAAGATCTAGAGGTCCTGATGCATTACCAAAAGAAACAAGCATACCTCTAAGTTTTAAGCACTCTATTGATCTATCAAAAGTATTTTTTCCAACCCCATCATAGACAACTGATAAACCTTTTCCGTTTGTAATTTCTTTAACTTTTTCTGCAAAATTATCTTTATTATAATTTATTACATGGTCGTAACCGTTTTGCTTTGCGATCTCAATTTTTTCATCTGAACCAACAGTTCCTATTACATTGCATCCTAAGCTTTTAGCCCATTGACCAAATATTTGACCAACACCTCCAGCTGCAGCATGAAATAAAATATCTTCTCCTGATTTTACAGGATAAGTTTTATGCAAAAGATAAAAAGTAGTAATTCCTTTAGTCATTAAAGTTGCTGCAGTTTCTAATTCAACTCCATCAGGAACTTTTACAAGACTTTTTGTTGGATAATTTCTGTGCGTTGAATATGCACCAACTGGAGCAGCACAGTAGGCTACTTTATCTCCTACTTTAAAATTTTTTACTTCAGATCCAATTTTAATTATTTCTCCAGCACCCTCTAAACCAATAGAAGAGGGAAGACTTAATGGGTAAAGACCTGAACGATGATAGGTATCAATATAATTTAAACCTATTGCGTGATTTTTAATTGTCACTTCGTCAGCTTTAGGTTCTTCAAGTTTTAACTCTTTATATTCTAAAACTTCCGGACCACCTGCTTTTGAAATAATTACTGTATTCATAAATTTATTTTACAAACGTACCATTATGATAATCTTGGACAGCTTGCAAGATTTCTGCTTTAGTATTCATTACAAAAGGTCCACCTCTTGCAATTTGTTCATTGATAGGTTTTCCAGAGATAACGAGAAATTTAGCATTACTTATTGCTTTTACTTTAAGTTTATTTCCTTGAGTTAGAAGGATTAAAGTACTGTCGCTTACTTCATCATGATTTTCGTTACCAATTTTAATTTCACCATTAATTAGATAAATAAAAGAGTTATGAGTTTCTGGTAATTCAAAATTAAATTCTTTATTTTTATTTAACTCAACATCAAAATAAATTGGTTCAACATTGTGACCTTTCACTGGACCTTCTGCATTTTCAAATTTTCCTGCAATAACTTTTACTTGTTTATCTTTATCTTTGTGAACACTCATTTTATCTGCATCGATATAGATATACTCAGGTTTACTCATCTTAAGTTTAGCTGGCATATTTATCCATAATTGAAATCCATGAAGTTTACCTTCTTTCATTGCCGGCATTTCAGAGTGAATAATTCCACTTCCAGTTCTCATCCACTGCACATCTCCAGCAGTCATTCTACCTTTGCCACCTGTGCTATCTTCATGTTCAAAGTCTCCCGCCAACATGTAAGTTACCGTTTCTATACCTCTATGAGGATGTGGAGGAAAACCTGCAATATAATCTTCACTATTTTCAGAACCAAATTCATCTAACATTAAAAATGGATCAAAATAATTTGGTTCAACTCCAATACTTCTTTTTAGTTTTACACCCGCACCATCAGAAGCTGGAATTGGATCAATAATTTGGCTAACTTCAATTTGTTTCATATTTATTTATTTTTTAATGTGTGAACCATCACAAAATGGCTGGTTATTAGTTTGTTTGCAAGCACAAAAAAATAATTTTTTACTTTCCTCTGCTTTGTAATTCTTTGGAGCAAACTCAGTTCCTTTATGAGAACCATCGCAAAATGGTTGTTTAGAGCTTTTACCACAACTACACCAAAAATAAGATTTACCTTTTTCGACTTCTATGGCAATTGGAGAATCGCCTGCTCTTTGACCTTTATCCATCGCACTTATTTAATCATAAATATTTTTAATTCAATATTTAAATTAAATTTAACAATTGTTCTAAACTTTTAATTTCATGTTTGGGCTTGTAGTCAAGATTGTCAAATATATTATTATTTCTATTAACCCAAATTGAATTAAATCCATAGTTTCCACCACCTGATACATCCCAAGTGTTTGCACTTAAAAAAGTCACTTCATTATTTTTAATTTTATATTTTTTAATCGGCATATCATAAACTTTTGAGTCCGGTTTATAAATTCCAACTTCTTCTATTGAAAAAATATCATCAAATAAATTTTCTAAATTATTACTTTTTACCAATGTATTTAATAGGGAAGGAGTTCCATTCGAAAGAATAGAGATTTTATATTTCTTATTTCTTAAAGATTTTAAAACTTTGGTAACTTCAGAATATGGAGATAAAATCTTATAAAGATCTAATAGTTCATCCCTCATTGAACTATCTATACTAAAAACTTTCATGGATTTATCTAAACTATCTTCAGTAACTTGCCAAAAATCTTTGTGTCTTTTCATTAAACTTCTAAGCCATGTGTATTCTAACTGAGTAGTTCTCCAGTAATTTGCAAATGCTTCCCACTTATCACCAATTTTTTCTTTGCATTTTTCAGCAGCTGAGTTGACATCAAACAAAGTGCCGTAAGCATCAAAAATTATTGCTTTAATATTTTTCATAAACTAACTTAACATAAATGAGTAATATTCGTTTATACTTTTTGGAAAACTTATCTTTAAATTTAGTCGATAAATTAGACAAATCACAATCACATTATATTTTAAAAGTAATGAGACTGAAAATTGGAGATAATATTTCTCTATTTAATAAGAGTGGCGAATGGGAAGCGAAAATATTAAATATTTCAAATTCTATCGTTGAGTTTAAAGTTACTCAGCAACTAAGACAAAAAGAAAATAGCAAAGAACTCTGGTTGGCTTTTTCTCCAATAAAATCTAATTATTTTAATTTTATGATTCAAAAAGCAACAGAGCTTGGTGTTACAAAATTTTTTCCAATTATTTTTGACAGAACTGTTGTTAGAAAAATAAATAAAGAAAGATTGAACAAAATTTTAATAGAGTCTTCTGAACAATCTAATAGATTGATAGTACCAACAATTGAAGATCCAATAACTTTAGATGAATTTTTAAATTTAAATAATTTTGAATTAATTTTTACTGACTTAAATTCAAAAAATACAAAAATAAATACTTCTAAATTATCTAATAAACCAATTTGCATAATTATTGGACCGGAGGGTGATTTTTCTGAAAGTGAAAGACAGAAGATTCTCTCTTATAAAGGAGTGCAACCAATAAAAATAAATGAAAATATATTAAGATCAGAAACTGCAGTTATTTCAGCAATTTCAATCGTAAATTACGCAATTTTTTGATAAATTGTCGCGAAAACAAAAGTGTAATTTTTTAAAAAGAGCTTTATATACATCTTAAATGAAAAAATATTTTTTAACATTTGTAGCTTTATTTTCAGCAACTGAGGTTCTAGCTAATCAGCCGAAAAATTGGCAATTGAGTTTTCAAGATGCTGCCTCTCAGTCAATGAGAGAAATTGTAAACTTTCATGACAAACTTTTATTACCAATTATAATTGCGATCAGTGCATTCGTTTTATTTTTATTGGTATATGCATGTATAAGATTTAGTGCATCAAGAAATCCAAATCCTTCAAAGAGAACTCACAATGTAGCTGTTGAAGTTTTGTGGACTTTAATACCTTGTTTAATTTTAATAGTGATGGCTGTTCCATCATTTAAAATTTTATATAAACAAGATGCAATTCCTAAAGCAGATGTAACGGTTAAAGCAATAGGATATCAATGGTACTGGGGATATGAATACCCTGATGAAAATATTATTTTTGAATCTTATATGGTTGCTGATAAAGACCTTAAAGAAAATCAACCAAGATTGTTAGCGGTCGATAATGAAGTAGTAGTCCCTGTAAATAAAGTCATTAAAGTATTAATCACTGCAAATGATGTTCTTCACGCTTGGGCACTCCCATCTTTTGGAGTTAAAAGAGATGCAGTTCCTGGAAGAATAAATGAAACGTGGTTTAAGGCAGAAAAAGTTGGAACTTATTATGGTCAATGTTCTGAACTTTGTGGAATTAAACATGCTTTTATGCCAATTACAGTAAGAGTTGTTTCTGAAGAAGACTACCAAGAATGGTTAATAGGAGCTAAAGAAAAATTTGCAAAAGAACCCTTAGAAAAAGATCAATATAAAAAACTAGCGAGTAAATAACTATGTATACACAAACAGCATCACACGACGATCATCATACTCCAACAGGTTGGAAGAGATGGGCATATTCAACAAACCATAAAGACATCGGAACTATGTACTTAATTTTTGCAATAGTTGCAGGAATTATTGGTACAACTTTTTCTATCTTAATGAGAATTGAACTTATGCATCCTGGTGATGGTATTCTAGGTGGCAACTATCATTTATATAACGTTTTAGTTACTGGTCATGGTTTGATTATGATTTTCTTTATGGTGATGCCTGCAATGATAGGTGGATTTGGTAATTGGTTTGTTCCAATTATGATTGGTGCACCAGATATGGCATTCCCAAGAATGAACAATATTTCTTTTTGGTTATTACCAGTTTCACTAACTTTATTGATTGTTTCAATTTTTGTTGATGGCCCCCCAGGTGCTCAAGGAGTAGGAGGAGGTTGGACGATTTATCCACCTTTATCGTCTAAAGCAGGTCAACCAGGACCAGCAATGGATTTAGCTATTTTAAGTTTACACTTGGCTGGAGCTTCATCAATTTTAGGAGCAGTTAATTTTATTACTACAATTTTAAATATGAGAACCCCAGGTATGACATTGCATAAAATGCCTTTATTTGCTTGGTCAATTTTAGTAACTGCATTCTTATTATTATTGTCTTTACCAGTGCTTGCTGGAGCAATAACTATGCTTTTAACAGATAGAAATTTTGGAACAGCATTTTTTGATGCACAAACGGGTGGAGATCCAGTTTTATTTCAACATCTGTTTTGGTTCTTTGGTCATCCAGAAGTTTATATTTTAATTTTACCTGGTTTTGGAATGATTAGTCATATTGTTTCTACATTTTCTAAAAAACCGGTATTTGGTTATTTAGGAATGGCTTATGCGATGGTTGCAATTGGAGTTGTTGGTTTCGTAGTTTGGGCACATCATATGTATACAGTAGGCCTAAGCACTGATACGAAAGCATATTTTTTAGCAGCCACAATGATTATTGCAGTTCCAACTGGAATTAAAATATTCTCTTGGATAGCAACCATGTGGGGTGGATCAATTTCATTTAAAACTCCTATGGTATGGGCTCTAGGATTTATATTTTTATTTACTGTTGGTGGTGTTACAGGTGTAGTTTTGGCAAACGCTGGTGTTGATACAGCTATGCACGATACTTATTATGTTGTTGCACACTTTCATTATGTCCTATCATTAGGCGCGGTGTTTGCAATATTTGCAGGATTTTATTATTGGTTTGGTAAAATGTCTGGATATGAATATTCAGAATGGATGGGCAAATTACATTTTTGGTTAACTTTTATTGGAGTGAACTTAGTATTTTTTCCTCAACATTTTTTAGGATTAGCGGGTATGCCAAGAAGATATGCAGATTATCCAGATGCTTTTGCTGGATGGAATTATGTATCATCAATTGGTTCATATATAGCAGTTGCTGGGTTAGCAGTATTTTTTATGAATTTAATTTATTCATTTTCAAAAAAGAAAGCTGCAGCTCAAAATCCATGGGGCGAAGGTGCTACAACTTTAGAATGGACTGTTCCATCTCCACCTAACTTTCATACTTTTGAAGAGTTACCAAAATTTGAAGATGATGAGGGTGTACAAAAATCTCATAGCTAAGAGTTTTAGACACCAATTAACATGGTAAATTTTAGGTCAAAGACTAAAAACTTAAGTCAGGAAGATTTATTTAATTTTTCTGAACTCTTTAAGTTAATGAAACCAAGAGTAATGTCTCTTGTAATATTTACATGTGCAGTTGGATTATTGACTGCACCAAATGTAATTCCAAATAAAGATGCGATAATAGGAATCTTATTAGTGTCTCTTGGAGCAGGGGCTGCAGGAGCATTAAACATGTGGTACGAGTCTGATTTAGATGCATTAATGACCAGAACTTGTTTAAGACCTATTCCAGCTGGAAAGGTAAATAAAAACCAAGCATTAATATTAGGAGCTACTTTATCTATAGTCTCAGTAATATTGTTAGACTATTTCTCTAATAGAATTTCTGCAGGGTTGTTACTTTTTACAATTTTATTTTATATTTTTGTTTATACAATTTGGCTAAAAAGAAAAACTCCACAAAACATTGTAATTGGTGGAATAGCAGGTGCTTTGCCCCCTGTTATTGGCTGGACCATTGCCACTAATTCAATTTCTGTTGAACCTTTAGCATTCTTTTTAATTATATTTTTTTGGACACCTTCACATTTCTGGGCATTAAGTTTGTATAAATCAGATGATTATAAGAAAGCTAAAATTCCAATGTTGCCTCTTACAAATGGTATTGAAAGTACGAAATTAAATATCTTTGTTTATTCTTTGTTGATGTTGCCTGTTATTATTTTACCTTATGCAATAAATTTTGTAGGTC
>Ga0255773_10002343_pt1 | contig 17760 bp, 33 predicted proteins | sample 011ome_17_FD_179971 | JGI IMG/M metagenome (GOLD analysis project Ga0255773, IMG submission 179971) | Coastal salt marsh microbial communities from the Groves Creek Marsh, Skidaway Island, Georgia - 011502XT metaG (version 2) | ecosystem: Environmental > Aquatic > Marine > Intertidal zone >...
CAGTATATTGTCAACCGTTTTCTAAGAAAAGGTTACTTTCTTTTTTCTTTGCCGCCACCTGACCAAACATCACGTGCATTGACCCGGATATAAGGTTTGTTGGTCTCATTGGTGTTTGGATTAGGTACAGTAACCATAACACGTCTACCTCTTTTAAATGCCGCAAGTTGATTGTTTAATCTTTCAACACTCTGCATGTATTCTTTTCGCAACGACTTTGCAGCATGTTTGTAAGCATTGCCAACAATGCCTTTAGAGGTTGTACTGGTTCTTGATTTTTTCTTACCCATGCTTTTCTCTCCATACTTGTTCAAAGCGATCAGTTGTTCTTGGAAGGCGTTCGCAGTTGCCCCACAGTCTCTTTATATATGACTCGGTCATCTTATCTATATCCGATCTCGACCAACTGTCTGGAATCAGTTGTCCTTTTACTGCAAAATACAATTCGTTGGCAAATTTATTATCTACCATTTATTTTCCCCCAAAATTCCATTCTATCATTCCACGACGTACAAGATTGATCATGTTCAACAAGTTTTTTCATGTAGAAAGCATGACCACCGTCCCATAAGGTTTTGGTTCCAAATCCACATTCGAGTTTGTAAATTTGTATACCATCACCATCGTATTCCCAAAGTCGTTTATCAGGGTCTAATTCTTCTTGTATCATAGCTGATCTTTAAAAATGATAAAAACTCCTATAATTTGTAACATTAAAAATACAAACGTAAAAAGCAATTGTCCGAGTAGTTCACGAAGTTCATCTCTTTTCATCGTGATATTTATTTCTTCTGTTGTGACCGTTCAAACATTTGACTGACTAATGGCAAACTTACTGGATGTTCACTACAACGTTGTGTACCTTCAATGGTGCTTTCAATTAAGAATGCAGTCTCTGGTGGTTCTTGCCCCATTGGACAACTACACACTGCTAATCCGTTTTTGTCTATTTTGCAGTTCCAACTGAAGCAATTACTTGCTCGGTGTCCTTGTTTAAGGTTTGCTGGACATTCAACAATGTTTCCTCTCATTTTTTCTGTGTTATGAGAAAAATCATTTTGTTGTCTTGGATAATCGGCTCTTGGCCAAAACGTACTCCACACTGAATTTTCGTCTGTTGGTTCACAACTTGTCATGTTTCCTGCACTGAGATCAGCAATATTATCTCCGTAGAGTATAGGACAAGTACATTTCACTTCTGGAAATGATTCGCCTGATTGATTGGTAATTCTACCGCCGGTTGGTTTGCATGCACTGGCTGCACACAATGCAAACTGTCCATGACATATGGTAATACCTTTGTCTGCAAATGCAGAAGCACTCCAAAGGAGTGCAAGCAATGTAACTAAGAATGTTCTAACGTTTAATTGATGTATTTTCATTCGTGTTCTCCACCTGGATCATTTTTATCTAATTTAACTTTTTGGCCGTTTACCCACATATAGCCTCTACTTCTGCTTGGTGTGTGATATAAACTGTTTAAAAAGAAACTGGGCTTACGTTTCGCAGTTTCAAATATCACAACTGTTGCAACAATACCTGCAATTAATAATGTGTGTGCTATTGCAGTATAAGCAAAAACAGTAAGACTTCCTAAGCTCATGCTAAAAATAATACACCACATCCATGCTAGTACCTGCATGACCATGTGTCTTACGTTTGTGTCTGGAATTGCACTTAGAGGATTTCTTCGATCATCCATTATACTATTCCAACAACTAACAATCCATTCTTTCATTGGATAAACTCCTTTTTCAAATGTCACTTGTATTGGATAATTTGCATCGACAACGTCTTTGAAATCAATTGCATCATATTTACAACGAAAATACTGCACAATTTTTGTATCTCGCCAATAGCCTGTGACTCTATACATTTAATTATCAAGTATAGGGTCGACTTCTTTAGGAAAATGTTGACGATATTTGTTTACCATAATCTCTTTGTGTTCATTGGTCGAGATTAAGCCTGCTTCGATTTCTCTTAGAGCAGTCATTCCCCTTTTGTTAAAATGAGGAGTCAATGGCTGGTTATCAGCACTGTAACTTCTTGCTCTAGTAGATGCCATCATTATTAGTTCATATCTATTTCCGCCTACGTTTTCTGTGCCTTTGGTGTTGCTAATTCTTGCCATTGATATTATACCTTTCAATTGTTTCTTTAGTCATTAAACCATTGCGAAAATTCTCAATGGCATCTTCAACATAATGCATACTATGGTTACTGTAATCAATTAAACCTAGTAATCTGTTGTCTTCATAAAATTCGACATAGTGCTTGTCGCCGACCTTTTTATACTTTGTATCTCTGTTTTCTAAGTACATATTATCTCCAATACAATGCAGAGTGTTGCACATGTTTAAGGACCCTCTCATGATCTAAACGGGAGGTGCTGTGTGTCACCTCCGACCAGGTCCGCCTGATATTCTAACAAGGGATCTAGGCTCCCGTTCCTCTTTGCAACCAGGGGGTTGGGGACATAAGTTTTACCTTCTTGCCCACCTCTTTTCAAACCCTGCATTGTAAACCTTAGTCTTTTCTTATGTTTTTTAACTTGTTTAGCTCGTAACTTTCACCGAGCCACCAAACCAACATTCCAAAACATGCCGCAATGCCAAAACCTGTTACAACCTGTTGTGCTTCAAACCCATATGTATTCGCTATGTATATTAAACCACGTACGGCGGCTAAAACTACAGCAGTTGCAATTGCAATTATGGCTAGTCTTGATACAATATATTTTACTTTTTCCATTTTAAGTTCCTTCTATTTTCTAACTTTATACTTAATAGTAACACAACATATAGTATATGTCAACCATAAAATACATATTATTTTCGAAACTTTAATGTATGTTGTCTTCCGTTTTCATCTGTAAAAGTAATTGTACTGTGTGAATAAACATCATTCTGCTGAACTTCGTTGTAGCGAGTTTGGTATGAACATTGTCTTTGTACTCCACCTCTGGCATCACTGTTCATGTTGCCAAGTAACCCACCTAGTATTGCACCAGCAGTTCCACCATCAGGCATGTTTTTAGTAACATTGTTACCAATAATACCACCAATGATTGCACCTCTTAGTGTGTCGTGTGTTCTATCACCACCTATGGACACGTCTTGACATACTTCAACCTGATATGGTTGTTGTTTGATAATGCTTTTGTAATGATCTCTAATCACACCATTTGTGTTAGAATCAAATGCTTTTACTGGTAATGCAACTAGTGCTAAAGCAGTACTTGCAATGGCAATGTTTAATAATTTCATGTAACTAACTCCTTTTTATTTACTATACTAATAATAGCATCTATTTACAGTTTGTCAACCTTTTTTAATAAAGTGGTAGTCGCCACCTAACCTCGCCAACTACCTTGTGCAACACAGAACGTTACACCCCGACTCTCAGTATACCTCTCCTGAGACACAAGAAACTATATAATATTTATAGCACGTTTTCAGCAAAATGCAACCTATAAATACCATATGTTAGAAAAGATAAAAAAACGTTGGCGTGAGTGGCGTGCAAAATGGACTGTAGATCACACTGTTGATGTTGTGGTAGATCTTACCTTGCTTCTAATCGATGTAATTGCTTCTCCGGTATTGATAGTGGTAAGACTTGTTAGATATGTGTTTGGAGAATGGATAGCAGACAAACTAAAAATTGGAGCAAGAGCAATTGTACATTGGTATCAAAGAAGACATCCAGTGGTGAAAAGATTGTTGTTAATCTTGTTTATATTTTCTATACCATTTGTTTTAATCATATTATGGTCTCTAAATCTAGTTAATTCCATGTACTGGGAATACAACTGGGGAGATAAGTGAGCAGTTAGATTGAGATGGTAAGTTCCCTTCATCATATAGGATGCTCAGCCTACACTAGCCATACCAAGGCGTGTCAAGTGGTGCCGGCAGCAAGATTCGAACTCGCGACCTGATGATTACAAATCAACTGCTCTACCAACTGAGCTATGCCGGCATGTTTGGCAGAGGACCAAGGAGTCGAACCCTGGCTTAGTGGGTTGGAGCCACTCGTGCTACCGTAACACTTGTCCTCTATAATTTGGTGAACTGTGAGAGATTCGAACTCCCGACCTCTTGATTCGTAGTCAAGTGCTCTATCCAGCTGAGCTAACAGTCCGTAATTCTTTATACGTTTATCGCAACGTACACTAGTAATGCAAATATTCCAATATTGATTAGCATATTTACATAGTGTGGATTTGGTTGCATTTGTTTTCCTATATCTAATTATGCTATTACTATACTATAGAAAATTTAATTGGTCAACCTTTTGTTTGATATATTCTGCATATGCTTGGTGAGCTGGTCTGAAGTAATGACCACCGGGTTCTTTTGAAAAATTGTTCCGTGTACAAAAATTAATGAACTCATCATCCATATTATCTGTTGGCCAAAAAATTCCTGTTGGGTATGAAAATTCAGGTGGATAAAAGCCACCAAAACTTTCTAAATTTATTACCTTGGTTCCATTATGTTGTGCTAACATATTGAGAGACATTATATTTTTAATTTTATTATTAAATGTTCGTTGATCATTGATTTCAAAGTTTAGCCATTGTTTGCCGTATTCTTTGTAGATTTCTTTATCTTTGATTGGCAACCCAACGTTTATTCCTTGTTTAAGAACATTATTTGATTGTTGTTGTGTTAAACTTATACCACCAGCATTAATCGGTATCCAGTAATTGTGTGTATCATGTAAAACTTCACCTCTATCTCGTCCTGTCCAACAGGCAATTATTAGGTCATAGGTTTGAGATTGTTCTGCATATATTCTAAACATAGCATCATTTGAACCGCCACTGACCGCATGATTGTGTGCAGTATAACCTAGCATTTCGGCAAGCAGTACAGGGTAACTATATAGAGCACCATATTCAGTTTCTTGAACTGGACTATAATCTTTGGTATCAAATCCAGGTTCAAGATGCATTTGTGCACCTGCCGCATGGCTGCAACCTAATATCAATGCAGTTGGCATATTAAATTTCCAACCGTTTTCTTTCGTAAATTTCAACTTGTTCAGTATTCAAACACTGAAATTTCATGCCTGTGTTTGTTGGTCTAATCAACTGAATATCATTGATTACACTAGGTGTATCTTTCAGATATTGAACGCAGGATTCACGAGTCGGAAAACTTCTTTGCATTTTTTGAATGTCAAGTTTATCGTTTGGCATGCTTATAAAAGCAATGACGAACCATTCAAGCAATTATTTTGCACCATCACGTGTAAGAGCAAGTTTATAACAAACTCTTTTGCCTTTTACACTATCAACAGTAATAGCTGGTATACCTTCGGTGACCACTCTACACTCTGGTAGGTTGTACCACTTGAAACCTGCTTCTTTTTGTGCTGCCACAGTTCTGTTAAATTCTGAATTGTCCACTGAAAACAGTATTGCTAGTAATATTAGTCCCATGTTTTTTCCTTATTTCTACTTGTGTTATATTTATATTGTACTATTATAATACCAGTCTGTCAACCTTTACCAGTGATCAGGCCAGGCATAATGTCTGTTTAGTGTGTTGTATATCTGTTGTACTTTGAATTTAATCTCACTGCCACTGTTTATCTGTCGTAGTCTTTTTAACCAGTCAACCAATTGAACAATTTCAGTTTTTGTCCCGCTATGACTGGTCCTGCCAATGGTTAATGGCCTGCCTCTTTTACTTGCAAAGCCGTAGTTCCATAATGTTTCTATTTGTGTATGCCTGTTTTTGATTCTTTCAAACTTGTAGTCTTTTAATTGAAAAAACCCTTGTTCACCAGGTAGAACTGCGTAGTTCTCGTAATTTAGATTTAGTTCTAAACATTCAACGCCTTGATCACTTACTTCACTTCTCCAGGTACTACGACTCCAATGATTATCACTAGTATCAAATGTTTTTAACTGTGCTTCAGTCATTATTTCTTCTGCTATGACGGCGTCGTTACCAAGAAACTGTATTACTCTTGGTGTAATCAATACTGTGGGTATGCATAGTGCTTCTGCACGTGATAGTATTTCTTTTTGATTTTGCACACTATGTTCCATAGCAGTTTTTTGTGCTGTGAATGCTTGCAATTGTAAACCTGCACGTTCTTCGTCATGGTTTCTATAGTATCTACCGTTTTTAAGTCGATTAGTAACCTTAGTATACAGTGAAATATCTTTTGTTTGTAAGAACATTTATCTGCCTCTTTTTAATTTTGTATAACTATAGTATAACAAATAATCTGCAAATGTCAATGGAAATAATATGTTAGTCACAGTTGGTGATAGCTTTACATACGGTACAGAATTGGTCGATACCAGTTTAGCTTGGCCTTATCAATTGGGTTTAATACTTGATATGCCTGTGGTAAATCTAGCACAACCCGGATCAAGCAACGACTTTATTGTACGAACTACAGTTAATGCTATAGATGAATATGATCCAACATTGGTAATTGTTGCTTTCACAACACCAAACAGGTTTGAACGTAATTGGGAACATTTTACGCCAACTAAAACTCCACATCAATTTTCTGATTGGAATGAAGAATGGGCTGAAAATAAATTTCATACACAGGTCCGCATGCTAGAAAGTTATATAAAATGCGAAAACTACTTTTTAGGTCCTTGGGATTGTGATATCAGTTACTGCTCTAACTATATTGGAACCTTAGTAGAAATGTGTGAAGGTTTTGACAAAGGATCAGGAGGACATCCTTTGATTCAAGGACACACTGTTATAGCCAAAAAGATATCAAAAATTATTTGCCAACCATGATTCTAAATCACCAGTAAGATTGGCCATCATTGCTTCTTGTGACCCAAAAAAGCTCAAACGTTTTTGTCCATAGTAATATGGAAATTGTAGTTTGCGATCAAGTCCGAGTAGGACTCTTTTGTTTTTACGTGCAAAGTTATCGGGTAATACATAATCCCAGTATTCAAATTTAAGTTTACTTAGAACTGCAAACCCAGTGGAAGTGAGACGCATTCCACCATTTTCTCGTGTGTTATACCACCATGAATGTAGGGCAGATTTGTATTCTGGTTTGTCTTCTCCTAATAATGAAATAATATGACGAGTTAGAACGTCTTTATTTCTCATTGGAGTAAACAGTTTCTCCTTTGCTTAGACGTACAACACTGAATTTATCTGTTTTAAATTGTGCATTTAGTTTTTTTGCTAAACTTATTGCATGTCCAGGGTTAGAAAAACTTACTTTTTTATATTTAGGTCCAGGATACTGCACCAGCATGTTAGACGTTTTTAGATTGATAGGTTTCCCGTCAAAATATACTGCCCATATACCTTCGCTGGCCAACACCTGTTCAGTTTTATATGTCACTTTGTCTGTAACTTCAACTAATATCTGAGGTTTTGGTCTTGCCATGTTCATTATCTCCATAGTTATTTATGATAAACTACGTAGATAACTTGTTAACGGCTTAGTTAATTACCAGGTTCCGCCGTCGACTTCTATACTATCTGGTTGTTTTGAACTCTGTTGTTTTTGCAGTAGATCTATATCAAGAAGAAGTTTGGTAATATCACCATGTAGATTCTTTGCATCTTGCATTGTCCAGACAAAATCTCTAGCATTAGTTGCATCACATTGTGCAACTCTATCAATGAACTTTCGTATGTACAAACCACTCACTTGTAGTAGAATCCATCTGGTTCTCTTACTGGACCAACATAACCATAGCGGTCTAGTATAATAAGTTTAGGACAAAACATTACCTTGGTTTTGCGATTGATTGTAACCATATAGTATCCAGCAGCGTACCAGCTTTTGCTTTTCTTTTCTTTGGTATAAATTGGCAAACGTTGATTAATATCCCATACACCATTATAAGGTTTACAATCTGTTGGAAATCGATTTACTTGATTCTCTGGATATTTGACACGTTCGAGTTCATTATCAAAGTTTATTTTAGTAACATCACGTAGACTTTTTACAGTTTTAAAACGACTTGAGCCTTGATTTGTTTTTAAAAAATAACCTGTTGGAGTTTTTTCAACCGAGCCAATTTTTTGGTTATCCTTTTGTAATACCCAAAACTTGCCATTGACTATAGGCTTTGCAATCGTGTCTGTCATTTTTGTAATACTCCTTGGTATGTTTGATTCAACCAACGTCCATATTGTTCTGCATTTTCGCTAAGTCTATTCAACTCGTATTTACCGCAAAATTTCAGGAACTTTGATCCTACTTGTCCAACATCTTTGTTGGTTATTTGTTCACGTATAAAATTGTCAACTCTTTGTTTAATTTCTTCAGGTTGTTGTTTTAGATCTATTAACTGTTTGTTTCTGTTGTAGTCATCTAATACTCTGTGTTCTTTGCCTTCATGATCTGTCCAACGTTGTAACATCATGTTGTTCCAAGCATATCCTTTGCTAGATCTATCTGCAAATGCTTCTAATAAACCTACCTTGTTCTTGGTGCCTTTCTTACGTACACCTGGATAAGCACTGAACACATTGTCACTGCTATCGCCTCTCATGCACTTTTCAAATAACAACCATTCAGGGTCAGGTACTTCTTTAGGAAGTTTTGTTTTTTTATCTATTACTGGCTTGCCTTTTGCATCAAATACACCTTCAACGGTGATCAGCTGATCAGTAATACCATTGAACTGACTTACATTATCAGCTAACAGTTGATAAAAGTCACTGTCTGAACTGATAATAACATGTTCATCTGCAGGATGTAGATCAATCCAACGTGCTATAAGATCATCTGCTTCTGCATCACCATCACGGAGAACACTGCAATTTGTTTTTTCACGTAGATACTGATTGAAGTCATCAAATGTATCCCAGAATAATTTTTCTTCTTCTTGTTCACGTTCTGTAAGTGCGGCTCTTGCTTCACTGCGATTTGCTTTATATGGCTTGTAGTAATCTTTTCTCCAACTACGACCTTCTAAACAAAACACCACATGATCTGTGTCAAACTTTTTTGCCACCTTGTTGATAGCTGCCATGCTTATGTGGAGTGCATAACCAACTTTTTCCCAAGGGTCAGTTGCACGAAATGCAACATGTCTAGCACGGAAAAACATGTTAGCAGTGTCAATCAATAGATACTTCATACGATTCCTTTTGTATATAATGTACTAATTATAACACTATACCAAACGATTGTCAACAACATATTTTGTTATGTATTGTGCCCAAGTTCTATGACCATCAACACCATAGTGATAGCTTGTAGGACTTACAGTTTCACACTTTTGCGACACAACATGATTGTATGTACACATGGGATTATATGGATCAATATAACTTGTTCCCCAATCCTGCTTTTTTTCAATGACACTAAAGTCGTTGTTGCCATTGAAAAAAATATGCTTTGCTCCTATACTTTTTAATTCTTGATGAAATTGCCAAATTTTAGTGTGTGCTTCTAATGTTTTTGCTTGCCAATCAAGATTTGCAATATATTCTTTGTATTTTTGTTTATGACTCTCTGGAACATCATCTATGCCTGATGCATTAACCTGATAGTATTCTCCATCTATCAGCCATTCTTCTCTTTCCCAAGTGCTCCATTGAATAACAAAAAGTGTTCTATATATATCGTGTGCTTGTTGTTCTAGCCAACGACGTGTAGTTCTCATAATACGATCGTTAGAACTTGCACTTTCGGCCTCACACTTGAAACCGCAGTTTAATCTATTGCTCAGTAGTTTACCCCATGAATGTGCAATGTTATCAGGATGTGGTACTCTGCCCATCATCCAGTACTGTGGATCATCTTCTGCAAAAGCATGATTATTCACACATTCTGCTGCAGCAGTGTGTGAGTCTCCGTTGACATATAAAATCATTACTTTACTTCAGTATATCCATTACCAAGATCACGACTTTGTGTATATCGTATTTCAGGATCTGCCTGAACTTGTTCGTATGTTTCAAGTGCAACATTTCTACAAACATTTTGAAACCATCTATCAACTATAACATGTTCTTCTTCATTTGGCTTTTGCTGATACCCTGCACGAACAAGATTTGCTATAAATTTTTCATTCCAATCTAGTTCGAATGCACCATTGTTTATATCTTCAGGATCAACATCCATGCTTAGTATAGACACATACGGTTCACCTTTTGCAGTTGCTATTTCTTTAGGTGATTTTTTCTTTGATCTTGATTTTGTTTTTTCAGGTTCGGTTTTTTCTTTTTTTAAAATTTTTTTAATTTTATCAAACATGTCTTACCTCTTGTGCTTAAAAACTGGTATAGGTTGCATTTTATGTAGATTTTTAGCTCTAAGTTCGCGATATTTTTCCAATGATTCTACTTCAGGGCCAACTGCAAGTGCATTTAGGTTATCAAGTTTCATTGCTCTTTCCATCTGTTCGTATGAAAGTCCTCCTAATTGATCTTGGTCAGTTCTGCCATCCTCCCACAAACCATCAGTTGGTTGAGCATCAATGATACGTTGGTCGATTCCTAGTTCTCTGCCAAGTTGCCATACTTCAGTTTTGTATAAATCTGCAATAGGTGAAATGTCTACTCCACCGTCACCGTATTTTGTGTAAAAACCAACGCCAAAGTCTTCAACTTTGTTTCCTGTGCCTACAACTATACCGCCAAACGTTTGTGCCTTTTGATACAATGTCATCATTCTTAATCTAGCACGAGAGTTTGCCAATGCTAGTTCATTTTTTGGAAACTGAAAGAGATCTTCAAATTTTTCAAATACTGGTGTAAGATCAATCATTTCAAAACTGGCATTCATGTAGTTGTTGCCTAGCCATATACAATGATCAACTCCTAGGTCAGTTTGTTCTTGCTTTTGTCTAATGGGCAAAACCAATGTAAGAGTAGGTATGCCAGTCATTGAACACAGTGTACTAACCACAGCACTATCAATACCGCCCGAAACTCCAACCACCAACTGTTGAATGTTGTGTTCTTTACAGTAGGTTTTAATCCAGTCTTTTATTTCAGTCGCCAGTGCCATTTAAAGTCCTTTGTTACGTAGTTTATCCAGATCAATTGGTGCTTTCATAGCACGTTCAAGTGGTGTATTAGGTACCCCAGGCGTTGCCGAAGAGGCTGATATGTAATCTGGGTGTAAAGCGCCATCCTTTTTCCATACAGATGTTTGCGACTTCTTGGACGTTAAGATTGTATTCTTCTGATCTACCACCCAACGGCATGAGATAGACAGGACATTCAATGCCTGCTTTGCGATATTCTGCAACAGCTCTGCCAGCTTCGTCAATATCAGTGCGATCAGCAACCACAAACTTGAGATACATGTCACTGCTGTCCACATCACGATAATCAAGAGCCACTTCAGGCTTAATAGCAGTCTCCCAAGATTCTCCAGACACTGAGAGCTTTGGGGAACAACTCCAAGTAACCTCAAACCTCTCCTGATTGGTGAGATAATCTTTAAAGTCTCTATGAAGCATTTGCGTCGTATTTGTTTCAAAAGTAACATTTTTCAAGTCCTTCATTTTTGGATGTTCAAACAATTCAACATACAATCTCTGCCAAGCAAGCAAGGGTTCACCGCCTGTCATTATTAAATGCACGTCTTGACCATTATCCATTGTCCACTTGCCTTCCGGCAGTAAACTGATTAAATGTTCAACTACTTCATCAACTGTACGTAACATATTGAAGTGTTTGAACTCAGGATAGATACTAGCATATGTATCGCATCCTGTGTGTATTATTGGCAAGTGATTGAACTCTTTTGTATTTTTATGTATGCCTCTATCCAATAAACCTTGTACTTCTTGGTTGTGTATTATGCCTTGTTTTTGTTTTTCATCTCGCATTGGTTCTGATCTATCTAAACCAAAGTTCATACATCTAAAGTTACAACCAAATGTACGTAGAAACACACTGGGTACTCCTACAAATTTACCTTCACCTTGCACACTGTAAAATGCTTCACTGTATCGCAATTTTGCTTGTTTGTTGGTGACAACTGTTTGTTCTTCTACTACCATATTCCTAATGTCCTTCCGTTACCCATTATTATAGCACAACATGTAACAATATGCAAGACTATCCAAAAGGTTCTCATTGCTAATGCAATACGTACATTTTGTTGTGTAATAGGCAAAAACTCAGGCTTGTCATCATCAGTGATACCAATTGGCATACCAACTGTTCTTGCCCAAGTTCTAAGCCAACGACGTTGTCCACTCATTTAGATTCAGTTACTTTCTGTAATTGTAGTTCTTTGCCAACTATTTCACGCAATTGTAATCCATTGCCCATAGGGTCCATATTTTCATAACGAGTTAAACAATCACGTGCAGTAATATCCTTCCAAATTTCTTTACGTCCATCTGGCCAGGATATTTCGTATCTACGTAAACTTTTATCCCAACTCTTAGGAGAGCCATCTTTCATGTAGGTTACAGTCATTACCGCATAACCTCTTCGTTTGGATTCCAACGACTCCACCATTCTTCCCATGGAAAAACAATCCAACTTGGATCATCGACTTTGTTTATTTCTTCAGCGGCGTAGTTTACTTTGAGATTTGCATCACTGGCAGTATTATCATATAGGACTGCAAAACGTGATGTGTTGTTCCATATACTGTTCCATACATATAAAACATCATCATTGACATTTTTATTAATGGTATTCTCCCAGTCTTTTTTAATCCAGTTTATTGTTGCACCTGAATCATTTATATCATCCACAATTAGTACTTTCTTACGTTGCCCAACGTCCCATCTTGCACCACTATGTCGACCGTCATTCATACCAAATGCTATTTCAGCCAATTTCACATTGCTTTCACATGGTACATGTTTGCCATCACGTAGTCTTACATCAAGTGTGTACATTGTAACATCTAGATACTGACTTAACAAGTTGCTTAGTGTAAGTCCTCCTCTTGTGATACCTACAATAAAGTCAGGTTTCCATGAATCTTTTTGCATCTGTCGAAGTATTTCTTGAGTTTGCCTTTGCACATCGTGCCAGGTTACATAGACTTTTTTCATGATATTAATCCTTTTAGGTGCTTACTTTATAGGTTGTTAAGAATCCTTTGGTATCTTGTTCTAATAACTTGTCATTGTAATTGGCTTTTCCTTCTTGTACACTATCAAAAAAACCGTTGTCTTGTCCTAGTCTTTTTCTAAGCCAATTCATTTTTAGTGTCCATTGCCATCTAAGATTGACTGTGTCTTTGTGCAAGAAATCACCTGGTTTGTCTGGATTTCCTTCGTGGGTTAGATCTCTTTCTTTATAGGTATCATCATTGTTATTGCCTGTAAGATCATGTCTATCGTGTAAACATCGGCTTTTTAATTGTATTACTGCATCATTAGGATAAGCAACTTGACTTATCCATGCATCAATATAAGGAAAAGGACTGCAGGTACCAAAGAATACAACCCAGTCACGTGGAATGATTGGAAATATTGCATAAGGATGTCCATGATTGTCTTGCATTCTTAGTACTGCAAATTGCCCATTATGACTGAGCACTTCTGTATCCCATCCTTTACTTTCCATTCTGGCATCATCATTCCATGTCAGTAACCATCGACCTCGAGATTCAGTTGCCAATTGATTATCATATTCATTGAGCCTAGCATAACCTAATCTGGGCTGAACAAAACACTGAAAATCAACGTCTGCCTCTTCAAAATAAGGAACCATTGTGTTGTTTACATAATCAATTGTTGCTTGGTCGTCGTCATCAACTGCTACTAAAAATTCAATGCCACTTGGATCATCTGCAGTTTCTATACAGCTTTTCATGCTTTCTAAAGCCAGTTCTGGACGTCCACGAGTTGCCATTTTTACACTGATATTTGTTGAAGGTTCTATGTTAAATGGCATTATCTTTTCTCTACTATTTTATCAACCAATCCATAATCTAAGGCTTGTTCGGCACTCATAAATTTGTCACGATCCATGTCACGATCAAAATCTTCGTAGGTTTTTCCTTTGGTATTATGTTTTACGTACAATTTGGTAAGTGTTTCCTTGATATTTTGTATTTCTTTGTAACGTATTTCTATGTCACTTGCTTGTCCGCTGGCTCCACCACTTGGTTGATGTATCATGTGTCTTGCATTAGGCAACATCAAACGTTTTCCTGGTGCACCTGCATTGGCTAAAAAACTACCCATTGAACAGGCCTGTCCCATCACAACAGTGGTTACATCTGGTTTGATGAATTGCATGGTATCGTATATGCTCATGCCAGCAGTTACTACTCCACCTGGTGAATTAATATAGAACAATATATCTTTGTCAGGATCTTCTGATTCTAAGAATAACATTTGTGCTACAATTAAATTTGCACTGTAGTCTTCAACCTGTCCGTTAAGCATTACAATTCGATCTTTTAACAACCTACTGTAGATATCATATGCACGTTCACCTTTTGAGGTAGTTTCAACTACCATTGGTACCAAAGCCATTATGTTGTAATCCTTTTGTATATTGCACTGTTAGCACCATGTTCCATACACTCTACCGAATGTACCCAACATCTACCATCTGTTTGTTCTTTAATTAGTTTATCTGCAAAATCATATGCATGTTTAGCAAACATCTCTGCACCAACACCATCGAGTATTGTCAGTTGTGCAAGTCCTGCATCTTCTAGTGTGTGAAAGTAGTGCAGTTTGTCATCATTCTCATCAAGCACAACCTTGTGATCAAATGTATCCTCCAACCACTGTTTCAATGGCTTCAATCCACCAAAGTCAACCGCCCAGTTTTTGTTGTCCAAACTGCTACATGCAAATACAAACTTGAATCCTAAACTGTAGCCATGTAAGAATCTACAATGAGAATGATCTGCATGCGGTTGCCTAAACACTGCACTAAGTCCAATGTTGTGTCCATATGTTTTTGTACTATAGTATGCCATACTCTCTCCTAATAATCCCATACTTGTGCATAATAGCCTTTGCCTGTGGTGTCACCACCTACGTTATCAACTGGTTCGCCAGCATATTCAACTTCTGTTATAATGTTATCACCATTTGGTTGTGCTTCCACATAAATTTTTAACTTTGTTGGGTCAAATTTTGAACCATCATCAACATGCACAATACCTTCAAAGAATGAGCCTTTTTCTGCACTCATACCATAAAACACATATGGACCAGGAACGGTACCGTCATCTAGTGGCAATGGTTCACCTTCATCATCACCTTCTTCAACAAATCCATTTGGGTACAGTGCATTATCAAGATCAAATTCACCATCTTCACGTTCTATATTGTTGTCTGTAATATACTTTGGAGTGTCTTCATTGTCAACTATATCGGCAATATGTTTTGAGCTATAGTCTTCTCCGTCTCGTTCTTCAATGTTTATCCAACTGTTGTCTATATCAACTCCATAGTTGTGTGCTAATTCATCAGGTGCTTCATACCATTCACTGTAGTATTCTTCGTCGGCATTGTATAAAAAATTTGCATCTTCGGGTAGGTCTGGATTTTCTTCGTCTACATAGTTTTCTGGGGAACCCATGTAGCTTTCAAGTTCACTGTCGCCTTGTTCATTCCAGTATTCAAATGCTTCTTGACTGATACGTGCATAGACTGTTTCACCACCATAGCCACCAATGGTGATATGATAGTATCTGTCTGGACGTTTGATTGCGTCAATGAGTTCTTCGTTAGTTGCCATAGTTGCCACTCCCTGGTATTACATTACGGACACCACCTGTTGGATCTTCACAGTCGCCGTCTCTTCTAAAAATCAAATGCACATGGGGGTACATTACAGTTTGACCTGCACTTGTACCTACATTAATGCCAACGTTGAATCCAGTAATCTCGTTACCTTCACCTTCAACATTTGCATTTCCCATTTGCATTGCATAGTTAAAACAACGAAGCAGGTTTTGCATGTTCGACTCACGAGGCACAACAAGTGTGTGCCCTGGCGTAACCGGAAAGCCATCATTGTATACAACAAATTCTTTTGTTTCGAGTTGCACATCGGTCCAAGGGGCTCTACCCTCTTGCTTTGCCACTTCTAACGTATCTAAACTATGCATCGCTTGCTCCTTGTTAATACTGTTATTATAGCACTTTAAGTACAAATGTCAACCATAGTTTTAGCTAATTTTTGGTATGATAATTTTCCAGGGTGCTGTAAATCTCGAGCATAATCTATATGTGGTACTGCATTTCTAGAAATAATAATAGGAATTATATTTTCCAAACGGCATAGCATTTCAAATCCTAATGTGTTTTTTTGTAATTGCAATTGTTGATTGGTATCACAAGAAAACCATGTTTTAATAAAATAATCCTTAGCACATGGATTAGAAGTGTCACCGGCTAAAATATTTAAACTTATTGGAATACTATCATCTAGGAGCTCAATCCTATGCATATCTGTTTGGACCCATATAGCATATTTAGGTTGTAACAATGGCAGATAGTGACGTGCTAATCTAAATGTTGTATCATTACTACTACCAGCAAGTCCAAGGTTTGCAGTTTTCAATCCAGTTTTAAATTCAAATTGGGAAGGCCAGGTATCTTTAGCATGGATTCCGGTTCCCATAGTAAAGCTGCAACCAAAACACAACACTTCAATTTTATCGTCAAACTCAATGGTGCGAAATCCATGACTGTTAAATTTATAGTCAATTTTAGTGTTTATGAAACCAAGATTTAATAATTCTTGATATAATTTAGGCTCTTGTATATTTTTTAAATATAGAGATTCACTATCAGATGTATCCCAATGCAGTACTTTGCCAGCATGTATTGAATAATTGTGTATCATGAGTAACTCTGTGATAATCTCCACATTAGATATTCTTTTGATTCAATTGGGTCATAATGGTTTGGTTCTTTTAATAGGTTTTGTACTATAGTCCCTGGAGTTGGATCTACAAAGTGTGGCATACTAAAACGTGGAATGTGACAGTGACTGTTTTCTACTCTGTGTCTTGTGCTTTTGAAATAATCGTTAGTCCAACGTTGTAACAGGTCACCTATGTTAACTACAACGCCATTCCATACATAGGGCACATCATGCCATTTACCTGTTAAATCCTCAACCTGTAGACCAGGAACACTATCAATTTGCCAGAGCAGTGTAATGGTTCCATAGTCACTGTGTTCGCCAATACGAAGTTGTCCTGCTTCCTTTGGTTTCATTGCTGGATAGTGTATTACTCTTGTGGTGTTATAAGGTTTGACGTGTGCGTCAACAAGTGTTGTACCACTATCAAGTATTGTATCAAATTTTTCTAGTATTTTAAGTGTTAGTTTGTCTGCAATATCTATACTTTGTAGTGCAGTTGATTTAAAACTATCAATTTCAACAGGCCATAGTTCTTCTGGCATACGTGTGTTGTTATAGTTGAAACTTTCTTTCATATCCTTAGGAGCATTTGGATCAACATTTTCTGCACCAACAATGCTGTAACCTAAATTGTTTTCTGTCTGGTAGCTATATTTGTTTTTTGTTTCTTGCTCGAGTTCAAAAAAATCTTGCATTAGTTTCCACCAAGATTTCATATCATTTTGATCTTGGTCATTGAGTGCATGTTGAAAGACTGCGAAGCCCACTGTTGTGTAGGCTTCGCGAATATCTTCCAGTACTGTTTTGCTTTGAAAATCAATTACTGGTATCATGTCTTAGTTTCCTGGTACTTTAGCGTCAATACCTTCAACATAGTACATCATGCTGTTAAGATGTGCATCATCAGCAATTTCTCCAGCTTTTAACTGAATCTTTCCTGTGTTGTCTTTGATAGGACCTGTAAATG
>Ga0255773_10002363_pt1 | contig 17624 bp, 11 predicted proteins | sample 011ome_17_FD_179971 | JGI IMG/M metagenome (GOLD analysis project Ga0255773, IMG submission 179971) | Coastal salt marsh microbial communities from the Groves Creek Marsh, Skidaway Island, Georgia - 011502XT metaG (version 2) | ecosystem: Environmental > Aquatic > Marine > Intertidal zone >...
TCTATATCCTCGCATGCAGAAATGGTAACTTCTAGATTTGTTGGTAAAGACACATCATCTTCAACAGGGTCCTCTTTACAACCATTAATGGAAAGAAGAAGAATTGAAAGAGCTACAGCAAAAGTTGTTTTCATAACGTTATTGTCTGGTTCTTAGACGTAAACCACGGTATTAGCCGTTTGTTTATTGCTGATCTAAGTCGTCAAGATAGAATGTTTCTGCATCTCCAACACCCCAGCCTGGGAACATCACTAATCTATCATATGCAACAGGCTCACCAGTGAAATCTACAGAAAGCTCTACCCATTGGTTCGCAGAAGTAACATCTACATCTTTTTCTACATTGGTTGATGAGCTCGCTTGATCTTCCAATTTAACACGTACCGTTCCTGTTACAGGAGCCCAAATCTTGAAAGTGATAGTCGTCTCAGCAGAAAAGTCAAGCTTTTCTTGGAGGTCAACAAATAGACCCGCCCAAGTTTCGTTTCCGTGCACTGTTTCGAGCACCCTAGAACTGGTATTTATTCCAGATGCATCAGGGTTGTCAATGATCGCATAAGAGCTATTACCGAATGCAGTGAAAACGGGATCCTCACTTTCAAAATCAATGGGTAATACGTAGGCTGTAGAATCATTTCCACCACCACCTCCGCCATTGCCGGTAGTGTCAGTACCTCCGCCACTACCTCCAGAATCGTAGCCTTCCACTACCAATCGATGGTACCATGCCAGATCAGGGTTGGCTGCGTCAAGTTGACGAATGAACATTTCGTTATCGTCTATACTGATGATTTTATATGTGTTCACACCCGTATTGTAGCCAATGAATGCTCCTGACGAAAGGGTTAGGATCATTTCTCCGTCTTGAGTCAAATCCCACGTCTTTCCTAGCTGATTGTCGTAAGGTGCGGTATAATCCCCTACAGAAGCTTCATAAGAACCAGCGAAGTTTCCTGCTTGCTCAGAATTTAGATATACGTTGCCATGGGTTATCATGTCAAACTTGAAACCATCGATGGAGAAAATGTATTTGTCATCGTACATACCGGCACCTGCTTTTTCATTGGCTGTTGCAGCATAGTAATTTGGAATATCGCCCAGTGTAGGATCAGAAGGGTTAGGTCCAACACCAAAATGACCATCGTAAGCTGAGTCTATTACCCAAGTTTTAGATCCGACATCAATGCCTCCAGTCAAGAAATTAAAAATGGGATCATCCAAAAGGGTGAGATCATTTTCTGCTATGATTATTTCTTGCGTTGTGCTTGCGCTTCCTCCTTTAGTGAAAACAGTTAGGGTCACTTCATAAGTGCCGGCATAAGGATAAGATCCTCGAGCTTCAGTACCTTGCCCCAAAGAATTATTTCCAAAATTCCATTTGGCAACAACGTCAGGGTTGCTGGCTTTAAAGATCAGTATGTTGTCACTTTCTGGTGATGCAGAATAAGTGAAAGCAGCATCAGCTTCTGTAGGCGGTTCACCGAGAGTTTCTAATTCTTTTTTACACGATTGTAGGGTGAAAAAAGAGAATGAAAGTAAGAGTATTGCTAACTTTTTCATAATGCAAAGTGTTTAGTCTTAATATCCTGGATTTTGACTCCAATTTCCACCAGCAAGGTCAATCTCTACTTGTGGAAGAGGAAATAGTTCATTTTTATTTGGGGTAAAGTTATCAATGAAGTCAGCGGCTTGACCTGTTCTCACAAGATCAAAAAAGCGATGTCCTTCACCTGAAAGTTCGAGCCTACGTTCGTTCCAAATTTCTTCGGTAAGCTGAGTTCCATCGCTTGATAGGTCAGGAACATTTGCTCTAGCTCGAACCAAATTCACGTAACTCAAGGCTTGTGCGTCATTACCTGAACGGTTATGCGCTTCTGCTGCCATCAGTAATACATCAGCATAGCGAATGGCACGATAGTTCACTGGGCTTGTTAAGTCATTGTCTGGCAGACCGATCTCACCTTGACGTTTGATATATTTATTGTTGTAATACCCAGTATGACCTCCACCACCAATGGCATAGGTGATTATTTCACTGAAGTTTGGTTGAGCTGCTGCTATAAAAGCATCCAAGTCTAAAACAGAAGCATCTCTTCTAATATCCCCAGCTGAAAAGGCATCGTAGAGTTCTTGCGTAGGAAGATTGTAACTGTTTCCATCTCCGTATACAGGGCCGTTGTATTGTCTGATACCTTGAAACCCAGGAGCCGCATTGCCTTCTAAGCAAATGAGACAATCGTAGCTTCCCCCTTCGAGTCCGCTGTATTCAATTTCAAATACACTTTCAGAATTTCCTTCGCTAGCTGCAGTAAAGAGTTGATCATAATCAGGAAGAAGGCTGTATTCATCACCAGAAATTACTTGATCCAAAGTAGTAGCGCTTTGAGAAAACTTTTCTTGATACAAGTATACCTTCCCCAACAATGATAATACAGCACCTTTGGTTACCCTTCCTTTTACTGGTGCGGTCCAATCGATTACTTCGCTGGCAGCATTTAAGTCTTCCTCAATTTGCGCATAAACTTCACTCGCAGGAGTGCGCTCAAGGTCTTGAACTTCATCTACTCCTAATCGCTCATCAATGATTAATGGAACATCTCCAAAGTATTTTACCAACTGAAAATAGTAGTATGCCCTTAGAAAACGAGCTTCAGCAATGATGAGGTCTTTACCATCGAAGTCGATGTTGTCTTTGTTTTCCATGATGTAATTGGCGCGCGTTACCCCAGCATAATACCATCGAAAAACATTGCGCAATTCAATGTTGACCCCACCATGGGTCATGTCATCAATCTCATGTAAACCTTTGGTGTCGTTTACACTTTCTCCTCCAGCGATGGAGTTGTCTGAGGCAATTTCACCGATCCAGACATCTAGGAAGGAAGCTTGAAGTAAATCATAGGCTCCAATGAGGGCTTGTTCGTAGTCGCTTTCGTTTTGAAAGTAGTTTTCAGCATCCTGTGTAAAGAGTGGATCTGTGTCAAGGAATTCATTGCAGCCAACGGTGATGGCCATTACGGCAATGATTGAAGCTGATAATATTTTGGTTTTCATTGTCATCATCATTACTTAAAATTTAACGTTAATACCACCCATAAATGTTCTGGCTTGAGGGTAGAATCCATAGTCTACTCCTGCTGAAAGTGTTCCTCCAGACGATCCAATATCTGGGTCGTATCCTCGATAGTTGGTCAATGTGAGCAAGTTGTTGGCTGAAACATACACGCGAATCGATGACACTTTGATTTTCTCCATGAGGGATTCGGGTAATGTGTATCCCAATTGAACATTTCGCAACCTCACAAAAGAACCGTCTTCGACATAGTAATCGGAGAAAACAGTATTTTGAGTAGCAGCCGTAGTGAGTCTTGGGTTTTCTTCAGAAGGATTGCCTCCAGTCCAACGGTCAATCACATAATTGAGTTGGTTGGCATAAGGTTGCTGTCTCTCGTAGTTTCGGATGATTTCTTGACCGATGGCAGAGTAGACGTTTCCAGAAAAGTCAAATCCTTTGTATTTCAAATTGATGTTCAAACCAAATGTAAAGTCTGGGATTGGAGAGCCTATCTCTACGCGGTCTGACTCATCGTTGAAGTTTACCACTCCATCACCATTTTGATCTATAAACTTAAGGTCGCCAACTTGAGCTCCTTCTTGGTATACTCCATCAGGTGCTGCCGCGTTCAGTTCATCTATTTCAGCTTGGCTTTGGAAGACACCATCGGTTTCTAGTCCGTTGAAGTATCCAATTGCGTAACCCTCTTCAAATCGAGTGGCAATGTTTCCTCCTACGCCAAAGGATGCTCCTGGCAGATAGTCAATTCCCTCTGGTACGGCAGTAACTTTATTGCTAAGAGCAGTCATGTTGAAATTAGATCCAAACACGAAATCTTTTCTTGGGTCTGTTGAATAGCCCAATTCAACTTCAAGACCAGTGTTGGAAACGTTACCCGCATTAATAATCGGTGGTTGACCTCCAGGACCGTATGAACCAATCACAGCAGAAACGTCTGGTTGGAAGAGAAGATCGTAGGTGTTTTTAACAAAGAAGTTGGTCGTGAAATTGAATGATTCAAAGAAGGTCAAGTCAACACCAACATTGAGTTGTCTTGTAGTTTCCCATCTTAAATCAGGATTCGATGCTCGTCCTAAGGCAACACCCTGTTGAATAACATCATCAAAAACGTATACTCCTTCTCCGTTCAACTGAGCTCGGTAGGCAAAGTTTTGGATTTGGTCGTTTCCAGAAACACCATAACTAGCGCGAAGCTTGGCGAACGTGATCATTGGAACGGTGAAAAAGTCTTCCTCAGAGAATACCCATGCACCTGAAATAGTTGGGAAAATGCCGTATCGATTATTCGGGCCGAATTTGGTCGATCCATCTCTTCGAATAAGGCCCGAAATCAAGTATTTGTATTTGTAGCCATACTCTGCACGTAGGAATGATGAGAGTAAACGCTCTTCAAATTGGAAAGAACCCACATTATTGAGGTAACCTCCTGGTGCTTGATTTGCCGAAATATCTGCGTAGTCTTCAGAGTTGTTCGGAATGTTGAATGCCGTTCCGTTTAAACCTTCTCCTCTTCTTGTGAATACAGACGCCCCGATGGTGCCTTTCACGGTATGATCGGTGTTGAATACATGACTATAGTTCACGAAGCTCTCATATGTAAGGTCCACGTACGTTGCTCTCTGTTCGAAAACACTAGCACCTCGTTCAATGAATGTGCTGTCACCAATATCAACAAGCGAAGGATCCAAGTCTTCGTTGATGGCAGAGTTCTGAGCTTTACCTGGTCCATACCAAACCAGTGGTGAAAAGACTTTCGAGTCCACCAATGCATAGTTGTAGTTGATGCGATTGGTAAAGTCGAAATCATCATTGATTTTATAAACCAATTCTTCCTTACCCACAATTTTGTCTACCAAAGCATTGTTATGTGTATTTTCCATTTGAGCGATTGGGTTGATGATGTCGCTCACTTCTTCCAAGTAGCTGTAGTTGCCATCTGGCGTTTTCACTGGATCGGTAGGGAATGCGTTTACGGTGTTGTAAAGAACTGATCCAATTCCGTTTTCAGGAAGCGTGCTTCTTTCTTCGTGGGTGTATAAAAGGACACTGTTGAGTTTTAATTTTTCCGATAGATCGGTGCTTATATTCACACGAGCATTGTAGCGCGAAAAGTTTGATTTATCTCCACCAACGATACCGTCTTGTGTAAAATAGGAACCTCCGAGAGAGTATGTTGTACTCTTCGTTCCTCCTGACATGGACACGTTGTAATTGCTAATGGCCGCTGTTGTAAAAACCTCATCTTGCCAATCTGTACCTTCACCTAAATCCGTATTTGCAAAAGGAATGGTTTCTCCGCCATTGGCAAACATTTCATTTTTAATAACCGCATATTCCTCCGCATTGAGAAGGTCTAGTCTTTTTGATGCCTGTTGAATTCCGTAGTAAGAACTCACCTCAAATTGAGGTTTAGAATTCGCTTTACCTCGTTTAGTTTCTATTATGATTACACCATTTGCAGCGCGCACACCATATATACCAGCGGTAGCATCTTTTAAAACATTTATGGAAGCAATATCGTTCGGATTTAGAGCATTCAATCCTTCAGAATCGTATACAACGCCATCAACCAAAATCAATGGGTCATTGTCTCCAAAGGTTGAAAGACCGCGAATTCTTATCGAAGACGAACCACCAGGAGAACCTGAGTTGGTGTTGATGGCAACACCTGAGACTTGTCCTTGAAGGGCTTGATCCATCCTTGGAATGTTCAGGCGTTCAACGCTTTCTCCATTCACTTTAGAGGTGGCGCCCGTTAATTCTTTTTTGGTTGAAGTTCCATAACCTACCACCACCACTTCATCCAATGCAGCAACGCTCGGAGCCATTTCTACATCAATTTTATTTCGCCCAGCAATCACAATTTCTTTGGGCGCAAATCCAATGAATGAAAAAAGCAACGTGGCAGTTGGTGAGCTTGCTTTGATGGAGAAGTTACCATCCATATCGCTCACAGTTCCATTGGTTGTACCTTTCTCAAAGATGGTTACACCTGGTATTGTGATGCCAGCTTCATCTTTTATTTTACCTGTAACGGTAGTCTCTTGAGCTACGGCTATAGCGCTGTATGCCGCTATAAACAAGGTGAATAGGAGTTTTTTCAACATATTAGTTCTAGGTTTATTCTCACAATTATACAAAACTATTGGTATAAAGTACCATTACTGAAATTTTTTTTTAAATTGCGCTTTGATTTTACTTCAGATCTCTTTGTGCCTGAAGTAACTTAACCTTATTTTAGTCATCTTGAAGTTACAAGAACCTATTTTCGCGGCCAACCACTTTATTATGAAAGAAAGCAAAACTGAGACAACCGAAGATGTTATTGGGCATCAGTTCAGTGCATTTTATAAAATTCCAATTGAAAAGTTTTTTCAGTTTGCAATGTCTGTGGACTGTGTAATCCTTGGATATCACGAAAACGGAATTAAATTATTGGTAATCGAGAGGGGTGCTGAGCCCCATTTGGGAAAAATGGCTTTGCCAGGCGATTTAGTCTATCCTAATGAAGATGTGGATTCGGCAGCTGTGCGCGTGCTGAAAGATTTAACGGGAATTCGAAAAGTGGATATGATCCAAACCAAATGCTACGGACAGGTAGATCGACATCCTATTGGTCGCGTTGCTACAATTGGTTTCTACGCATTGACTAATGTTGACAAATACAGGCCTCTGGCTAAGTCATGGGCAGGAAATGTATATTGGGTTGATGTGAAAGATCTTCCTGAGCTTGCTTTTGACCACAAGAATATTGTAGATGATGCACTCGAAACGCTTCGAGAAAGGGTTCGTCATCAACCGATAGGATTTCACTTGTTACCCACTAAGTTTACCTTAGGTGAAATGCAGGCATTGTATGAGGCAATTCTTGATGAGAAATTTGATAAAGCCAATTTTAGAAAGAGAATTTTGAGCATGGGCTTATTGAAAGATTTGAACGAATTACAATCTGATGTGCCCCACCGCCCTGGAAGATTATTCTCATTTGACGAAGAAGCTTACGCACGCTTGTTGGCGAAAGGATTTTCTTTCGGACTTTAGCGAGATTCGAATTATCAACTTTCGAAAACCTTAGTTGAACGAACCAAACTTTCCTATGGACTTTAAGCTAGACACACTCGATGTAGGCATTGTAATAGGGTATTTTTTATTGATTCTCTATATCGCTTATCGAGCTGTTCGAAAGGATAAAGCTACCAGCGAATCATCCTTTGAAAACTCAGAGGATTATTTTCTAGGTGGGAGAGATTTGAGTTGGTTTGTTATTGGTGCGTCACTTTTTGCCTCAAACATTGGCTCAGAGCATCTGGTAGGTCTTGCCGGGCAAGGTGCTGCTGGAGATTTTGTGGCTGCACAGTTTGAAATTTTAGCAGCGCTGATCTTGTTGATTTTGGGTTGGCTATTTGTGCCATTTTACCTCAAGAGTGGTGTGTTTACCATGCCAGAATTTTTAGAGATGCGCTATAGTCCTGCCGCGCGTGGCTATTTGAGTTGGGTCTCTATTGTTGCTTATGTGTTGACTAAAATCTCTGTAACCATCGCGGCAGGTGGAATCGTTTTTACTGCGTTGTTGGGCATAGATTTTTGGACTGGAGCCATTCTCATTGTTCTAATAACTGGCGCTTATACCATGCTTGGAGGGTTGAAAGCGGTAGTATATACCGACCTCATTCAGATGTTTATATTGGTAGGAGGGTCGGTGGCACTTACTTTTTACGGTTTAGATCACGTTGGAGGAATGGAAGGATTGACCGCCAAAACAGAGGCTTCATACCTTTCGCTCTGGCGTCCTTTGAGCGATCCAGAATTCCCTTGGACGGGAATAATATTTGGCGCTCCGATTTTAGGCGTTTGGTATTGGTGTACAGATCAGTTTATTGTGCAGCGTGTGTTAGCGGCCAAAGACCTCGAAAACGCCAGAAAAGGAACCATTTTCGCTGGGTATTTGAAAATGCTTCCGCTCTTCATATTTGTGCTTCCAGGCGTGATTGCATTCGCCCTTTCAACAGGTCCCGATCCGATCATTACATTTCCAGTGATTGACGGAAAAGAACAGTATGATGCTGCGCTTCCCGTTTTGGTGATGCAACTTTTACCAAGTGGCTTAAAAGGGTTGGTGGTGGCAGGACTTTTGGCTGCTTTAATGAGCTCATTAAGTTCTGTGTTTAATTCCTGTTCATCGCTTTTTACCATTGATATTTATAAGAAGTATGATCCTGAATGCAGCGAGAAAAAGTTAGTTATCGTTGGGCAGGTTGCGACAGTAGGTTTGGTTGTTTTTGGTTTGGCATGGATCCCCATGCTTAACATTATTGAAGGTGGTCTTTTTCAAAAACTTCAGAGTATTCAAGCCTACATCGCCCCTCCTATAGCTGCAGTTTTTCTGCTGGGCTTATTTGTGAAACGCATAAATTCAGCAGGTGCTATGTCGGCTTTGGTTGCAGGAGCAGTGATGGGTATTGCGCGATTGGGGCTGGAATTGAATAAAGCTGCTTTTAACCCCAATGGGCTCTTTTACTACATTGCAGATATCAATTTCCTGCACTTCGCATTGATTATGTTCGTTATTTGTTCGGTCATTTTAATAGGTATAAGTCTTTTGACCAAGTCAGATGACAACCCGAACTTACATTTGGTCACCTACGCGCCATCTTCGCTCGGATATAAAAGGATTAACGCCTTTCTCACAGCTGGATTATTGATTTTAGTTGCATCAATTTGGATAATCTTTAGTTAGATAGGTGCATTCCAATTTGAAATATCGGCTTCTGTTCAATGCTTTTGTTTCAGTTTGTTTTACTTGCCTAATCTCGGTTGCTTCGATTGGGCAGTCAAACGTGGATATTGATCAAATCATCGCTCAAATGAGTATTGAGGAAAAGGTTGGTCAAATGACTCAAATAAATTTAGAAGTTGTTTTGAGAAAGGAGAAGGGAGTTATCCTTTACCCCATCGAAATTGACACCTCTAAATTGAACGAGGCTATTTTTAAATACAAGGTCGGGTCGTTTTTGAACAATGGTCGAATGGCGCATAGCCGCGAAGAATGGTTGAAGGTTATTTCCACAATTCAATATACAGCGTTGCAAGCTGAGGCGAAAATTCCTGTTTTGTATGGCATTGACGCTATTCATGGAGCCAACTATTCAGCTGGGTCCACCTTGTTCCCACACCAATTGGCTCAAGCGGCTACTTGGGATCCAATGATTGTTGAGAGGATTGCTCAAATTACAGCTTATGAAACCCGCAGTAGTATGATTCCTTGGGTTTTTTCTCCTATTCTGGATGTGGGCAGACAGCCGCTATGGTCGCAATTTTTTGAAACTTATGGTGAGGATGTTTTGTTGACTTCTACAATGGGTGAGGCAGCTGTTCGTGGCTACCAGGGAACAAACCTTTCTGCTGATACTTCAGTTGCTGCCTGTGGGAAGCATTTTTTAGGGTATGGCAATCCTTTTTCCGGAAAGGATCGAACTCCAGTATATTTAGATGAACGTCAACTGAGAGAAATTTACTTGCCTCCATTTCAAAAAGCAATTGAACAGGGCGTTCGATCAATCATTGTTAACTCGGGTGAATTAAACGGTATTCCTTGCCACGCAAATTCTTTTCTCCTGAGAACAATGCTTCGCGAAGAATTGGGATTTCAGGGAATTGTTTTGTCTGATTGGGGTGATGTTGAACGGATTGCAACCATCCATAGCGTTGCAGAAAACCGAAAGGATGCAGCGCGCATGGCGATCAATGCTGGCATAGATATGTGCATGGTGCCCAACGACTTCGTTTTTTGCGAAAACTTGGCTGATTTGGTAAAGCAGGGGGAGGTTTCTGAGAGTCGCATTGATGAGTCGCTAAGAAGGATTCTTCAATTGAAAGTGGATTTAGGATTGTTCGACAATGCTACCGCAGTTCCAGAGGATGCTGAAAGTCGCTTTGGCAGAGAAGCACATCGCCAAGTGGCTTATCAAGCGGCAACGGAGGCCATTACACTATTGAAGAATGAGGGCCAAATTTTGCCTTTGACTTCGGATAAGAAGGTTTTGGTAGTAGGTCCTGCGGCCAATAGTTTGGCTTACTTGAACGGACCTTGGTCGCGCACCTGGCAAGGCACCGATGCTAAAATTGAAGAAGAGCCAGTTCCAGCAATTTTCAGCGCCATTCAGTCTCGATCGAAGCAATCAGAATACGCGTTGGGCTGCACTTCAGATTCGTTGATAGACGCATCAAATGCAATTTTGGCGGCTAGGTTTAGTGATGCCATTGTGCTGTGTATTGGCGAAAAACCATCTGCCGAAAAACCTGGCGATATTCATGATTTGTCCATTTCAGAGGCAGAGCAAAGCTTGGCAAAGGCGCTAATTGCAACAGGAAAGCCAGTCATTTTGGTTTTGGTGGAAGGCCGGCCGCGCATCATTTCCTCGTTTGTTGACGATTGTGAAGCGGTGCTGATGGCTTACCAACCCGGAAATGCTGGTGGAGAAGCCATTGTCGACATCCTTTTTGGCATAGTAAACCCGAGCGGTCACCTGCCGTTTACATATCCTCGGTATGTGAATGATCTGCTGACCTATGATCACAAGAAATCGGAAGAAGTGGATGCATACTACGGTAGCAATGGATACAATCCGCAATGGGCATTCGGTGAAGGATTAAGCTATACCAACTTTACCTATTCTGACTTGAAGTTGAACGCTGACACCATAACAACTTCAGGCGCAACTATTGAAGTTAGGGTGACCAATTCAGGTGCTAGAGCTGGGAAAGACGTTACTCAGCTGTATGCAACCGATGCAGTGGCTTCCATAACGCCTCCGGTTAAAAAGCTGATTGGTTTTGAAAAGGTGGAACTTGAGCCCGGGCAGTCAAAAACGGTTTATTTTCAGATCAATTCTGAAGATTTAGCTTTCGTGAATGCTCAACTAAATCGAGTGACCGAAGAGGGTTGGTTTACGTTTAGTATAGAAAACCTGAAGCAAAGGGTCTATTTTCAACCATAATCTAAACCGTGTGCTGTTCCTGCTGCCTTCAGATCAGCATTTGCTACTTTTAATTCATGAAACATATTTTTCTTTTTTGTTCCATTGGAATTTTAGTTTTCGCTTGCCAAAAGGAAGATTGCGAAAAACCATCACAATGTGAATTGAAGCCTGATCCAGGACTTTGCGAAGCAGCCATACCCAAGTATTTTTATAATTCTGTGAAAGGCAAATGCGAGGAGTTTATTTATGGAGGCTGCGATGGTGTGGTTCCTTTTGAAACCCTCGAAGAGTGCTATGAATGTGAATGCGATAAGCGATTGGAATAATGGAGGTTTCAAGCAGCGGACTTAATCTTCCTTTATGCTGAATGGCAATCAACTTTTAACGACTTTCGTGGTTCGTTAGAACAGTGGGAATAGACGACCTTAAAAAGCATTTTGAACGAAGTCCGCAAATTGATCAATTTGAGTTTGGACCTGATCTTCCTACGCCTGTTCGTCATCGGATAAAAGGAATAGCCGGTTCTGCGCTAAGCTTTATCGTGGCTGCGGCCTTCAAAAAGACAGATGTTCATCACTTGCTTGTGTTCAACGACCGAGAAGAGGCTGCGTATTTTTACAATGACCTACAGAATCTTATTTCTCCCAATCGAATTTTCTTTTTTCCGCATAGTGATAAAAAGGCGTATGAGGCAATTCAAGAAGACCTAGAAGAATTTTCTGGCAAGAAGAAGGAAGGGGAAAACGGATTGATGCGAGCAGAGGTATTGAGCGCAATCAATACGCGAAAGAGGCATTTTGTGATCGTTGCATATGCCGATTCCTTGTCTGAAAAAGTAGTTACAAAGCAGAGCTTGGTCAAGAATACATTGACCGTTCATGCAGGTGACAATCTTTCTCAAGACTTCGTAAATGAGATGCTACAAGAGTTGGAGTTTGATCGCGTTGATTTTGTCTATCAACCCGGCCAATATGCCATTCGCGGTGGAATCATTGACATCTGGAGCTTTTCAAACGATAGGCCTTACCGCATTGAATTGTTTGGTGATGAAGTAGACAGCTTGCGCACCTTCGATCCAGTTTCTCAGCTCAGCGTTAAAGACCATCAGCATTTCAGCATTATACCTGACGTGCAAAAGCAAGCCTTGAAGGAAGGGCGACAAACCTTTCTCCAATACCTACCAGAAAATACCGTGGTCTGGATGAAGAATTTTGAGTTGATACAGGAGCATGTAGCAGATGGATTTAAAAAAGCAGAAGAGAAATTTTCGCGATTGAAAGGTCCTGTGAAGCAAGTTCAACCTTCTGAACTGTATGTGAGCGAAGAAGTGTTTTTAGAGCAGCTGAGTGCTTTCACCCAAGTTGAGTTTGATCGTCCAAGCTTGATGAAATCAGATTTAGAAATCAGGTTCAACCAAACCCCGCAAGTATCGTTCAACAAGAACTTTGATTTGTTGATCAATGATTTGACGAATCACACGAAAAACGGGTTTTACAACTACATCTTCACTTCAAATCCTAAGCAAATTGCTCGTTTGCATCAAATATTTGAAGATATTCTTCAGAACAGAGACGGAGAAGAAAAGCCGTTTGATTTTGAGGGAATCAATACCGCTATTCACGAAGGTTTTATCGATCATGATGCGAAATTGGTGTGCTACACCGACCATCAATTGTTCGAGCGTTACCATCGCTACCGATTGAAAGAAGGCTTTGCAGATGCTGAACGTCAAATAACACTCAAAGAACTCAGCGATTTGCAGCCGGGTGATTATGTGGTGCATATTGATCACGGCATTGGACAGTATTCGGGCATTCAAAAGATCGATGTGAATGGACAGATGCAGGAGGCCATTCGTTTGATTTATTCAGGCGGTGATGTATTGTATGTGAGCATTCATTCTTTGCACCGAATTTCAAAATTTGTGGGGAAAGAGGGCACTCCGCCCAAAATCAATAAGCTGGGTTCTAATGCGTGGCAAAACCTGAAGAATAAGACTAAGAAAAAGGTCAAAGAAATTGCCTACGATTTGATCAAATTGTATGCAGAGCGAAAGCTAAAAAACGGATTTGCTTATAGTCCAGATACCTATTTGCAAACCGAGTTGGAGTCTTCATTTATCTATGAAGACACTCCTGACCAAGAGAAGGCAACCAATGCCATAAAGGCTGATTTGGAAAAACCTTACCCGATGGATCGTTTGGTGTGTGGTGATGTAGGTTTTGGAAAAACAGAAGTAGCAGTGCGCGCTGCTTTCAAAGCAGCTACCGATGGAAAGCAAGTGGCTGTGTTGGCACCAACCACAATCCTTACTGCACAGCATTATAAAACCTTTAGTGATCGACTCAAGGATTTTCCTGTCACGGTGGATTATATCAACCGATTCAGATCAGCTAAACAGCAAAAGGAAACACTGAAAAAGCTGGCAGAGGGAAAGATTGATATCCTCATTGGCACGCATCGCATCGTGGGCAAGGATGTAAAGTTTAAAGACTTGGGCTTGATGATCATTGATGAAGAGCAAAAGTTTGGCGTGGGTGTGAAGGACAAATTGAAAACCATGCGGGTGAATGTTGATTCCCTCACGCTAACTGCAACACCGATTCCACGAACACTTCAATTTTCTCTGATGGGTGCTCGAGACCTCAGTGTGATCAATACGCCACCTCCCAACCGCTACCCAGTTCAAACAGAGCTGCATACCTTCAACGAAGCAGTAATCAAAGATGCGATTTACGCGGAGCTTACGCGAAATGGGCAGGTATTCTTTATTCATAATCGCGTTCAGAATATTGCTGAAGTATGCGCCATGATCAAGAAGATTGTTCCTGAAGCGCAAGTCGATTTTGCGCACGGACAGATGGAAGGTCATCAGTTGGAAGAAGTAATGCTTCGCTTTATTGAAGGAGAGTTTGATGTATTGGTATCTACCACCATTATTGAAAGTGGACTCGACATTCCAAATGCCAACACCATTATTATCAATCAGGCGCAGAATTTCGGCTTGAGTGATTTACATCAAATGCGTGGAAGGGTTGGAAGATCTAATCGAAAAGCGTTTTGCTATTTGCTTTGTCCGCCAATGAGCACGCTCACCAGCGAAGCAAGAAAGCGACTCACAGCAATCGAGCAATTCAGTGAATTGGGCAGTGGGTTTAGCATTGCCATGCGCGATTTAGACATTCGTGGCGCAGGAAATTTACTCGGTGGCGAACAAAGTGGTTTCATTACAGACATAGGATACGAAACGTATCAGAAGATTCTCGAAGAAGCCATGGAGGAGTTGAAAGAAACAGAATTCAAAGGCTTATTTGAAGAGGACAAGGAAAGAGTTTACGTGAGTGATTGTCAGTTGGAAACCGATCTTGAAGTCATGATTCCAGACGATTACATCAACAACATCACTGAGCGCATGAATATTTATCGAAGCCTGGCTGATATCAACGACTTGGATGCATTGGAAAGATTTATGAAGGGTGTAGAAGATCGTTTTGGTCCCATCCCCCCATCTTTTGAGCGACTCCTGCGATCGAAACGTTTGATATGGGCTGGAAAAGACATTGGCTTTGAAAAAGTGGTGTTCAAGAACAAAAAGATCATAGGCTATTTCATTTCAGATAAAGCCTCAACATATTTCCAATCTCCGAAATTTGAGAAAGTATTAATGTTTGTTCAAGCCAACCCAAATCGGGTTCAGTTGAGGGAGCGCAACGATCGACTAAGCCTGGTGTTTACCAATATTTCTACCTTGGAGAAAGCCACTGACGTTTTGGAGGAAGTCATGCAGCTTGAGGCCTAATGTGTAGAGAACAGTAAAGCCCAGATTACGAATGCGTACCGCGCTGCCTTGCCCAATGTCATCCCAATAATCACTCTCCAAACAGATGTTTTGAAGAGCCCAAGGGAAATTGCGATGACGTCTCCTACAAATGGTAGCCAGCACAATAAGGCCATGTATGCTCCAAATCGATTGATGGCATGTTTCCACCGCTCCACTTTCCTTTCTTCTACGTTTAAATAACGATTAATCCAATGCCAATTGCCTAAATAGCCAAGTCCAAAGCTCGTCATTCCGCCCAGCGTGTTGCCTATAGTAGCTATGATAAGGCAATGAATTGGATCGAAATCAGCCAAAATCAACCCAGCCAAAACAAATTCTGAGCTGAACGGAACTACCGTTGCCGCTAGAAATGTAGCCAAGAATAGCCCCATTAAGCCGAGATCAATCCATTCCATTTTTTACTGATTTGCTATGATTTCACAATAGTAAGTCTTAGTTATGCTTTGTTAAGTGCAGATTAAATATCAAAAAGATAGTGTAAAAACTACACTAAGTAAATTATCTTTGAGCATCTTATTGAAAATATGACAGCGAATCAAAAACAAACAATGGACAATTTCGACCTCGTAATCTTTGGAGGAGATGGCGACTTGTCTTTTAGAAAAATATTTCCAGCGCTTTACCACCGTTTGAATGAACACCAAATCGATGAATCGAGTCGCGTTATGGCGGTTTCGCGTTCGAAACGCACACAAAAAGAATTCATCGATCAACTCGAAAGTAGTTTAAAGGAATATATCACTGATGTCGATGATAAGGTAGTTTCTAAGCTGTTATCGATGGTCACTTTTGCCCAAATTGATACAGGCAAAAAGATTGAAGATGCCCATGCGGCAAAATGGTTTACAAAGGATTTTCATCCGATTCGGGTGTTTTATCTGGCTACTCCAGCTGCTGCCTTTGGTCCTATTTGTGAATACTTGGACAATCAAGGTTATATCATTCCAAATTCGCGCGTGGTGCTTGAAAAACCTTTAGGAACAGATTTAAAAAGTTCAGAAGAGGTGAACAACCAAGTAGCGCTTCATTTCCCTGAAGAACAGATCTATCGAATTGACCATTATTTAGGAAAGGAAACCGTCCAGAACCTGATGGTGCTTCGTTTTGCGAACAATATTTTCGAAAGTTCATGGAATGCACAAGACATCGATAACATTCAAATTACCGTTGCCGAATCTATTGGTGTAGGCACTCGCGGGGATTTTTACGATAAATATGGAGCGCTTCGAGATATGGTTCAGAATCACCTGTTGCAATTGCTTTGCTTGATAGCAATGGAGCCACCGGTTACCTTAGAAGCTGATTTGGTGCGCGATGAAAAACTAAAAGTTTTAAGAGCGCTTAGACTATACGACAAGAATTCGATTCTTACCGAAACGGTAAGAGGTCAGTATACGCGCGGAAATACTGGAGAAGGAAGGCTTCCTTCTTATCTGGAAGACATCGATAAATTTGAATCGAATACTGAAACATTTGTAGCATTAAAGGCCTATGTTGACAATTGGCGTTGGGGTGGAGTTCCTTTCTTTTTGAGAACTGGAAAGAGAATGCCTCATCGTTATTCAGAGATTGTGATCAATTTTAAGGATGTGCCTCACAACCTTTTCCCAGATCGAAAGAAAATGGCCAACAATAAATTGACCATTCGATTGCAACCTGAAGAGCGCATTGAATTGCAGCAAATGGTGAAAATTCCCGGGCCTGGAGGATATCGCTACAAGCCTTTCTCCTTAGAATTGGATTATGCAGAGCATTTTGATCACCGTTTCCCTGAAGCGTACGAGCGCCTTTTAATGGATGTGGTAAGAGGGAATCAAACACTCTTTATGCGCAGAGATGAGGTGAAGGCAGCTTGGACTTGGGCGGAGTCAATTTTGACGAATTGGGAAAAATCGAAAATGCCAAATGTGCTGTACGAAGCAGGTACTTGGGGTCCTGGAGACAAAATTATGGATGGCGATCATGAATGGGTTAAATCAAGGCATGTGATTAAAGCACAAAAGAAGTTGGAGGATGATGATGAGTAGGTCGGAATTGGAATCTAAACTTGTTGCTGAGATTGCTCAGACTCTTGCGCAAGACATTGAGCATAAGGGTCGTGCTACACTTTTGGTTTCAGGAGGATCAACACCATTAAACCTTTTCAAGCTGCTTTCCAATGCAGATATAGAATGGTCGAAAGTCACCGTATCGTTGGTAGATGAGCGCTTTGTTCCGGATGGTCATAAGGATCAAAACGGAGAGCTCGTTAAGGCCAATTTATTGCAGAATAAGGCGCTAAAAGCTCAATTCATTCCATTGGTTCAAAACGCGGAAGATGCAACATCGAATTTGGATCAAGTGAGAAGCTCCTTTTCAAGCAATCATTTTCCGCTGAGTGTAGTCATTCTTGGCATGGGCACTGACGGACACACTGCTTCGCTTTTTCCTGCTGCACCTGAATTGGATGAGGGAATGGACTTGAACCAATCGGAGTGGCTTATGATTACCAACCCAAAAGTGGCTCCACACCAGCGCATTACATTCACAAGAAAGGCATTGCTTAATACAAATCGGCTCATCTTGCATTGTTATGGTCAGGAAAAGGCCTTAATATTGAAGGAGGCTGAACAAAAGTTGGATTATCATATTTATCCAATAGCAGCATTTATGGGTCAAGATATGATAGACCTAGAAGTGTATTGGACAGAATAAAAAGTTTATGAATAAAAGAATCAAAGAAATAACC
>Ga0255773_10002366_pt1 | contig 17604 bp, 17 predicted proteins | sample 011ome_17_FD_179971 | JGI IMG/M metagenome (GOLD analysis project Ga0255773, IMG submission 179971) | Coastal salt marsh microbial communities from the Groves Creek Marsh, Skidaway Island, Georgia - 011502XT metaG (version 2) | ecosystem: Environmental > Aquatic > Marine > Intertidal zone >...
TGGTAGTTCGCACCACGATTTTTTTCTAGTGATAGGGGTCTTGTAAGGGGGGAGACACTAAATATAGCATTGTGAAATCTATGGTTATAGCTATATGATAGCACGTAAAAATGGTGAGACATGGCATCACAGAGTGAAATAGCGGCAAAGCTTGGCGTGAATGTAAGCACGTTTAAAGATTTTATTGCGCGTGGTATCATCGAAGAGCGTGAGCGTGGGCAATATACCTATGAGGAATGCTCCAAGCAGTATCTTGACCATCTGCGCGAGATTGCGGCTGGGCGTTACAGCGAGGATGGTCTTGATCTATCTGCTGAACGTGCAAGGCTAGCCAAGGAGCAGGCTGACGCAAAGGAGATGGAGAATGCGATTGGCCGTGGCGAGCTAGTTAAGATAGATGACATCGTGAAGCAGTTCGAGGATCAGTTGCTTAAATCGAAGGTCAAGCTTCTGGCGGTTCCTACTAAGGTTGCTGCTGAAGTAAACGCAGCTAAGGATGTTAAGGAATGCAAAGCTATAATCGAAGAAGCAGTAAAAGAGGCATTGAGTGAACTGGTCGGATACCGTCAGTCGGCGTCAAGCGAAGAAGCTTGAGCATCGTTTAACTGAGGCGATGCGGCGAGCATTAAAGCCGCCACCAAAGTTGACTGTATCGGAATGGGCTGACCAGTTTCGCCAGCTATCTAGCGAAAGTTCAGCAGAAGCGGGCAAGTGGTCAACCTCACGGGCAGAATATCAGCGTGGCATGATGGACGCTATTTCTGATCCGAACATTGAGAGCATCGTTTTGATGACTGCTGCGCAGATTGGCAAGACTGAGCTAATCAATAATGTGGTTGGTTTTCATATTCACCAAGATCCAGCGCCCATGTTGGTTGTGCAGCCCACGCTAGATATGGCGCAGACTTGGAGTAAGGATAGGCTTGCCCCTGCTATACGCGATACGCCTGTGCTGCTGGATAAGATTGGTGATCCTAGATCGCGTGACAGTGGCAACACAACTTTGCACAAAGTCTTTGCGGGCGGTCATGTTACGGCATGTGGCGCTAACTCGCCTAGTTCATTGGCGTCACGTCCATGCCGCATTATTCTGTGCGATGAGGTTGATCGCTATCCTATCTCTGCTGGCACAGAGGGTGATCCCGTATCATTGGCGAAGAAACGATCTGCCACATTCTGGAACCGCAAGATAATCTTAGTTAGCACCCCGACTGAAAAAGGCGCATCTAGGATTGAGCAAGCGTATGAAGAAAGCGATAAGCGCAAGTTTTTCGTTAGCTGCCCGCACTGCGATGGCGAGCAGACGCTTCAGTGGGCGAATGTTAAGTTCAGCAACAATGATCCGAATACTGCCGAATACGTTTGCGAGCATTGTGGTTCTTGCTGGGATGATGCTGATCGATTTCGCGCCATCCGATATGGGGAATGGCAAAAGACTGATACCGGCGATGGTAAGACTGCTGGCTTTCATCTATCAGCGTTGTATTCACCTTGGACGCGACTTGATGAGATTGTTGGTGAATTTATTGCAGCTAAGCGTGATCCTATGCGGCTCAGGACGTGGGTAAACACGACTTTGGGCGAGACGTGGGAAGAGCAGGGCGAGATGCTTGACGAATATGATCTGATTGATCGGGCAGAGGATTGGGGTGATGAATTGCCAGAAGGCGTCCTGATGCTGACTGCTGGGGTGGATGTTCAAGATGATCGACTGGAATATGAGATAGTCGGCTGGGGTCGTGGAGAAGAAAGTTGGTCAATCGACTATAATATCTTATATGGTGATCCATCATCAGCAGAATTATGGATTGATCTGGATAGGGCTTTGCAGCGTACATACACACATCCGCTATCTGGTGATATGACGCTCAGATCGGCCTGCATCGATAGCGGCGGTCATTACACGCAGCAAGTTTACAATTATGCGCGAAACCGTGCGGGCAAGCGGGTTTTCGCTATCAAGGGCATTGGCGGCGAGGGTAAGCCTGTGATCGGCAGGCCAAGCAAAAATAATATCGGCAAAATCAACCTATTTCCTGTGGGAGTAGATACAGCGAAAGAATTAGTGTATGCTCGCCTAAAGATGACTGAAGAGGGCGCGGGATATTGTCACTTCCCGATTGGACGAAACGAGGAATACTTTAGGATGCTTACCGCAGAAAAAAGGGTGGTTAAGTATTTTAAGGGGCGTCCAAAACGTGAATGGGTGAAGATTAGGCAGCGCAACGAAGCGCTTGACTGTCGGGTTTATGCTACCGCTGCTTTAGCCGTTTTAAATATAAATATGGACGCAGTTGCAAAACAGGCCCAAAATAAGGTACAATCGGACAAACCTCAGCAAGTCAGGCGTCCAGCATTGCCACGCCGCAATTCGTTCGTTCACGGTTATAGGTGATAGATGGCTAATTTATTCGACGCAGCAAATGCACCGACTACTGAACCCGCAGAATTTGTGGTGGGTGATTTCGTTCAATGGAAGCGTACTGATCTTAGTGGCGATTATCCAAATACTGCATATACGGCTACTTACATATCAAGGGATGCGACTGGTGGAAGTCACGAGTTTCAAGTAACTGGAACTGCTAGTGGGGATGATTACTTATTTACCATATTGGGTACAGCTTCCAGCGCTTTTGATGCGGGCCATCATCATTGGCACTTAGAGATAGTTAGAAATAGCGATAGTGAGCGGATAGTTATAGATCAGGGTCATTGGGATCTTAACGAAGATATTGACGTAAATGGTACAGATCCGCGTACATTTGCTGAGATTATGGTTAATAAGATTGAAACCATATTAAAGGGTAAGGCTGACAGCGATGTTGGCAGTTATTCAATCGCTGGCCGCTCATTAACGAAGATGACTTTTGCTGAGTTAGAGGAAGCCAGAGATAAATATATGAGCATCTATAACCGTGAGAAATCAAATGAGGCGGTGAAGAGGGGCAAGCCAAGCCCTAACACGATTAAAGTGAGGTTTAGCTGATGGGTGTACTTGATCTCTTCAAGCGGTCTAAGAAAAAGCCGCAGCGCCGTAATTACCAAGCAGCCGCCAAGGGGCGGCTTTTCGCTGATTTTCACGCATCAAATCGCAGCGCTGACAGTGAAATACGCTGGGCTTTGCGCGATTTGCGCAACCGCAGCCGTGATTTAGAGCGCAATAACGAGTATTTTCGGCGCTATTTGCAGCTTTTGCGGGTAAATGTGGTTGGAGAGAACGGGTTTAACCTACAGATCAGAGGCAGAAACCCAGATAATTCGCTAGATCGCGCTGGAAATAACATAATTGAGGGCGCTTGGCGTGATTTCTCGCGCTTTGGCGGGCCAACCATCGATGGCGGGCTTTCAATGGTGGATTTGTGCAATCACATCATATCTGGCGTTGCGCGTGATGGTGAGGTGTTCCTGAAGGTCGTAAAGGGCAACTATTTGCGTTACGGCATAGGTTTGCAGCTTATTGAGCCTGATTTAGTGGACGAAGAGAAGAATGAGCTTGCGGCAAACGGCAATCAGGTTCGCATGGGCGTTGAGCTTGACAGCAAAACCAAGCGCCCGATTGCGTATTATGTGCTGAATTACCATAAGGGTGATTATGATTACATGACGCCAGCCGCAGAGCGTAAATATACGCGGGTTTCTGCGGATGAAATGATGCACATCTATCGTCCAGAACGCGCAGATCAGACTAGGGGAGTTCCCTGGTCTGTCGCTGCGATTGCGTCATTGAAAATGTTGCATGGCTACCGTGAGGCTGAGTTGATTGCGGCCAGAACTGGTGCAGCTAAGATGGGTTTCTTTACTAGCCCTGCTGGGGATGGTTTTACTGCTGATGGGTTTGATGATGAAGAACAAACTGTTCCAATCTATGACGCTGAAGCTGGTACGTTCCATCAACTGCCTGCTGGCGTTGACTTCACCCCATTTGATCCCACGCATCCAACATCTGCGTTTGCTGACTTTGAGAAGGCAGTTCTGCGAGGCATAGCTGGTGGCTTGGGCGTAAGCTATACATCATTAGCCAACGATCTTGAGGGAACAAGTTATTCGTCCATACGTCAGGGCGCATTGGAAGAGAGGGATTTCTATCGCACGTTGCACAGATTTATGATCGATCACTTCCTTGATCCATTCTACCGCATCTGGCTTGAGCATGTGATGGATCATGGGTTTATACCTATTTCTGGTGAAAATAAGGTGTTTAAGTTCAGTCAGGACGTAACTTGGCGTGGCAGAGGTTTCCAGTGGGTTGACCCGTTGAAGGAGATGAATGCTGCGGTTGTAGGGTTGCAGAACGGTATCCTTAGCCATTCGGATATTGCTGCTACTTATGGGCGTGATGCAGAAGATACGTTTGCTCAGATCGAGCGTGATAAAGAGCTTGCTGAGCAATTTGGCTTATCTATGGCTTATCAGCCGTTTGGCATGAAGCAACCAGTACCGGCAGAGGTGGATGATGTCGAACAAGCCGACTGATGGAATGGTGGAAGAAGCGAAGCGTGGCTTAGAGTGGCGGCGTGAGTTTGGGCGTGGTGGTACTGAAGTTGGCATTGCTCGAGCGCGTGACATATCCAATGGCAAGAATTTGTCAGACGATACAGTCAAGCGCATGTACAGCTTCTTTAGCCGCCATGAGGTGGATAAGAAGGCTGAGGGGTTTCGCGTAGGCGAAAAGGGTTATCCATCAAATGGCCGTATTGCGTGGGCGCTTTGGGGCGGTGATGCTGGTTTTTCGTGGAGCAGACAGATTGCAGAGCGCCTAGATAAGGAAGATCGCGCCCCTGAACTGACTGACGCTGTGAAGGTGGGCTTGGCCAAGAAGGCTAAAGATCACAACGATAAAGTTGGTGACGTTGCGTCTAAGCGCACCAGCACACGCACATTAAGCGCAGTATTTCGTCGCGGCATTGGCGCTTATAAGACTAATCCGCAAAGCGTAAGGCCGAATGTGAAATCACCTGAGCAGTGGGCGTATGCTCGCGTGAACAGTTTCTTATATGCGTTGCGCAATGGCAAATATCGCAGCGGAAAGCATGATACTGACCTTCTGCCAAAGGGTCATCCAATGGCTAACGATGAAAGGGGTAGCGCAGATATGGCAAAAGATGATATTATCGGTCTTGAACTAAAAGGATCAACAGAGATGGAAGAGCGTCACATATTGAACGTGGAAGAGACAGATGATGCTTATACTGTCACTTTTGCAAAGCCTGATCGTGAAGATCAGCCAGAAGAAATGCAGACTACTCAGGAAGATGATGAGCGCATTCAGCATTACGATAATGAAGAGCGCCTTGACCGTGAGAAGATGGAAACTCGCGGCATGTCATTTGACGGTAAAGTTGTTGACGAAGATAAGCGCACTGTGCGGATTGCTGTATCCAGCGAAGAGCCTGTAGAGCGCAGCTTTGGCAATGAAATATTAGATCACGATGAGCGCAGCATTGATCTTAGCTTTGCTAAGTCAGGACGTATGCCGCTTCTCTTGGATCACGATCCACGCCAGCAGATTGGTGTGGTAGAGGACGTAAGCCTTGATGGCTCGGCCCGTAGATTACGGGCGACTGTGCGTTTCGGAAGAAATGGACTTGCCAAAGAGGTTTTCGACGATGTTGTGGATGGTATCAGAAGCAACATCAGCGTTGGCTATCATGTCAACGACATGGAGCGTCAAGATGCGGATAGCTACCGCGTGAAGTCTTGGCTTCCAATGGAAGTATCAGTTGTGAGCATACCCGCAGACAGGACAGTCGGGGTGGGCCGCGCAGCAGAGAAGCCACCCGCAAAACCTATCACTGAAACTCTTATTAGAGAGGAAACTATCATGTCGGAAGAAAACAAGATCGACATCGATGCGGTTAAGGCCGAAGCTACTCGCGCCGCCGCAAAAGATACTGCTGAAATGTATCGCTTGGCTGCAAAGCACAACAAGCGTGATTTGGCAGACAAAGCCGTATCAGAAGGCCGCTCACTCGCAGAATTTCGCGGTGAATTGCTGGACGTAATCGGTAATGCACCATTGGATACGCCAAATGAAATCGGACTTGCCCCGAAAGAGGCCCGTCAGTTCTCATTGCTTCGCGCTATCCGCGCCCATGCAAACCCAACTGATCGCTCTGCACAAAAAGCTGCTGCTTTTGAATTAGAAGCTGCTGCTGCTGCGTCAGACGCGATGGGTGTTGAAGCACAAGGCATTATGATCCCAGCAGATGTATTGCGTAGCTGGAAAGTGCGCGACATGAATACAACTGACGATGCTGGCATCATTGCTGACGATTTCCGTGGCGGCGATTTCATCGACGTATTGCGGAATGCTTCATCAGTCATGCAAGCTGGTGCAACAATGCTGACAGGCTTGTCAGGCAACGTGAAGATCCCAAAGAAAACAGCCGCATCATCTGCTGGTTGGATTTCATCTGAGGGTGGCGCATCTGGCGAAAGCGAGCCTACTGTTGGTCAAGTCACCATGACGCCGAAAGTGCTTGGCGCTCATACAGACATTACACGCCTTATGATGCAGCAATCATCTTTGGATGTTGAAGCATTGGTGCGTAATGATCTGACAGCTTCTATCGCTCTAGCGATTGATCTGGGTGCATTGGCTGGAACAGGATCATCTGGTCAGCCAACTGGTGTAAAGAACACATCAGGCATCAACACACCAACTGACTTTGCAGCAGCTAACCCAACATTTGCTGAAGTTGTGGCGATGGAAACTGCGGTAGCAGAAGATAACGCTCTTGCAGGCAACTTGGCTTACATCCTGCCAGCCAGCATGTACGGTGCATTGAAAACAACTGCAAAAGACGCTGGTTCAGGCCAGTTTGTAGTTGCTCCAGATGGATCAATGAACGGCTACAATGCAATCGTATCAAACCAAGTTACTGCTGGTGATCTGTACTTCGGCAACTTTGCTGACTTGCTGATCGGCATGTATGGCGGTTTGGACATTGTTGTAGATCCATACACTGCGTCTAGCTCAGGCACAGTGCGGATTGTTGCACTGCAAACTGTAGACGTAGCTGTACGTCACGCAGTAAGCTTTGCATTCAACAATGATGGTGCATAAGAGTGCTAACTTGGGAGGGCCACTTGGCCCTCCTTTCCAATAAGGGGCGAAAGATGAAATATATTATCCTGAAATCCTGTGTCGCTGCTGGTCAAGCTAGAAAAGCTGGCGACATAGTTGAGTTAGGCGCAGATGAAGCGAATGCGTTAAAGGGATATGGGCGCATTGATAATGCCCCTGAGCCTAAGCCTGTGAAGGCTCCGACTGATCGGGCTGCAAAGCCTAAGACCACAAGGGCCAAAAAATGAAGATTACGCTGATTAAAGACGCATCTTGGAGCGGCAAGAATGGTAAGGCTGGTGCAAGCCATACAGTTGATGACCGTATCGCTCAGAAGCTAATTGATCGCGGATATGCGAAGCCATATGTAAAAGAAGAAAAGGCTGAAGAAGATGGCGCTGCCACTAGCTGATGACCTAGCAAACATATTCGACGTTGATGAATTTGCCACTGCGGTCACTTATGATGGCGGCACGATCAACGGCATTTTCGACAATGAAACTATTCCTGTTGATACGGGTGGTTATGTTGCTGTTCACGAAGAGCAGCCGCGCTTGACATGCAGAACAACAGACATCTCAAGCATAGCGTATAACCAAGCTATGGTTATTAATGCGGTGACGTATTATGTGCGGGCGTGGATACATGATGGCACTGGTGTCACTGTCGTTCAGTTGGAGAAATCATAGTGGCTCACGTTAGGCAGCAAATAAGAGAGCGCATAGTTTCGGTGCTTAACTCTAACGTTACGCTTGTTAGCAACCGCGTATATGGCACTAGGGTTTATTCTTTGACTGACGCTGACTTGCCAGCCATCACGGTTTACGCGGGATCAGAAGCATCTGCGCTGCAAACCATTGGCGTAAAGACATCTGCGCGTGTTGTTTCCATTGAGGTGGATGCATATGTACGCGCAACAACTAATTTTGATAATGATGTGGACGCTATTGCTGTCCAGATCGAAGAGGCAATAGCCAATGACTTCAGCGTCAATGGCCTTGCAAAGTCGGCTGTATTATCCAGTACAGACATCAACTTTTCAGGTGAAGCGGAGCAGCCAATAGGTTCCGCAAAGCTGACATTTGATGTAAGGTATGATACAGCTATAGATGACGTAGAAACGGCCAGATAAGGAGGCTCCAATGGCTACACATACAGGCAGCGAAGGAACCGTAAAGGTCGGTTCTGATGCCATCGCAGAAATCCGTTCTTTCAGCTTAGAGGAAAGCGCAGATACCTTAGAAGATACAACTATGGGCGACACTGCTCGCACATATAAATCATCTTTGACAACATTCACTGGATCAGTTGATGTTTTCTGGGATGAAACCGATACAACGGGTCAAGGTGCTTTGACAATCGGTGCTTCTGTTACGCTTAATGTTTATCCAGAGGGCGATGCTTCTGGTGATACATATTACACTGGCACAGCCATTGTTACCGGCGTCACACGCTCCTCATCATTTGACGGGCTTGTGGAAGCGTCAATAACTGTGCAAGGTAGTGGGGCATTAACAGCTACAACGGTGTAACCCATGTCTAACCCTATAGACGCCTTAGACGATTATATATCAAATATCGAGACAAGGCATATAGAAGTAACTTTACGCGCAGGGGCCAAGCCTCTGCGTGTTTACTATACCCCTATGACTTCTGGAGAAATGTCATCTATCCAGCGGAAGCATTCTGATTTTCCATCTGCTAATATAGACGCCTTAATTGATCTGATTATCTTGAAGGCTCTAAAGGAAGATGGAGAGAAGGCTTATACGATTGAGCATAAGCCTAAACTAAAGCGCATTCCCCATGAGGTGATCTATAAGATCAGTGCGCCTATGATGTCTGCTGGCTCCGTTGAGGAAGCTGAGGGAAACTAAAGAAAGACCCATTCAGGTTTAATTTAATCGCGTTAGCAGATAGATTAGGCCGCACCATTAGCGAGATTGAGAAAATCACGATAACGGAGTATAATGAATGGGTCGCATACTTTAAGATCGTGGACGAAAGGCGGGAAGAAGATGGCAAGCGCAGAACAGCTAAAGTTTGAACTTCTTGCGGTTGATCGCGCTAGTCGGCCCATTCAGCAAGTTCAAGGTCGCGTTAGAAACTTTGATCGTCAGATAAAGCAAAGTTCAGTCCAGATGAACCAGTTTGGTGGCTCTTTGACGGGCGCTCAAAAAAGTTTACGCAAGTTCGCTATGGGCGGCGTTCAGCAAGCGGGTTATCAAATTGGTGACTATGCTGTTCAGGTTGCCAACGGAACCAGTGCAACACAAGCCTTTGGTCAACAGGCTGGTCAGTTCTTACAAATATTTGGCCCATTTGGTGCTGTGCTTGGCGCGGCTGTATCTGTATTTGCTGCTGTTAAGATGGGCATGGACAAAATGTCTGAGGCGGCGGGCAACGCTGATAATGCAATAAAGCAATTAAAGGAAAGCACGAAAAGCCTCAATGAAGAGGCCGCTGCATTCGCTTTAGGCGTCAATACTGCTGCCGAAGCTAAGGCTATTAAGGAGATTACGCGTCTTAGGGAAGAGGCAGACGCCACATATAAAAAATATATAAAAGCTGTGACCGATGGAAGTGTCGGTGAAATAGCTAAGTATGAAGAGATATACTTAGATCAGTTGAAAATTATAAAAGCCAAAGAGGCTGAAATTGAGGCGAATAGGAGGGCTAAGAAGTCAAGTGATGACTTGATTGCTATTAACCAGCAATATCTGGGCCAGCAAATGGCAGCAGCAAGTGCTATCGGCCAGCTTAAAAAAGCAGAGAGCGAGAGAACGCAAGCGGCGATTGTCGCAGCGGGCGAGCAGCGAGCATTGATGGCTGAGACGACAAGGCGAGGCTTGGAGAATGCTGAAAAGCTAAAGCAAGGTTATGCAGAATATTATGCAAGCAGATTGCAGGGTGAAGCTATGCTTGTCAGCGGCGTTCAAGGTGGTCGTGGCGCTGATCCAAGGCAATTCACCTTCTTAGATGAATATCTTGCGCAAATAGCTGCGGGCAGAAAAGCTAAAGAGAAAGCAGACGAAGCGGCGCAATCTGGAACCAAAAAGACCGCCAAGATCATCAAAACTGAACTAAGCCCAGAGCTTATGCGGATCAAGGATGCGTCTGAGATGGTGGGAAGTTCATTCGAGAGCGCCATGATGTCTATGGTGGATGGCACTATGACAGCCAAGGACGCATTTAGAACAATGGCGCGAGATATTATCTCTGAGCTTTATCGCATATTCGTGGTTAAGCAGATTACGGGATTTATTACGGGGGGATTGCAGCAGGCATTCGCACCTAAGCTCGCTGGAACCGGCGGCGGTGGCGGCAAAGCTATTGGTGGGCCGGTTCAAGCTAATCAGTCTTATGTTGTGGGCGAGCGCGGCCCAGAGATGTTTGTACCTTCACGTTCAGGTTCAATCGTACCAAACAACCAGCTTGGCGGCGGTGGCGGCGTAGTCGTGAACCAAACAATCAACGTCACCACAGGCGTACAGCAAACCGTACGTGCTGAAATTAAGCAGTTAATGCCACAGATAGCAGACAGCGCTAAGGCTGCTGTAGTAGACGCCAAGCGGCGTGGTGGATCATATGGAAGGGCATTTGCATAATGGCTATAAGTTATCCTTTGGCGCTGCCTACGCATACGGGCATAGCTCAGATCGAATTAAGGGCGACTAATGCAGTTGCCTATAGCAGATCGCCCTTTACCTTCGCGGGCCAGGCTCATGCTTATGCTGGCAAGGCTTGGCAAGCAGACGTTACATTGCCATCAATGAAGCGCGAAGATGCGGAGAGATGGGTGGCTTGGCTTATTTCGCTGAAGGGTCAGTTAGGCACGTTTTATCTGGGTGATCCAGCGGCTACTACGCCATTAGGTTCAGCTAGGGATACTGATACGATCCTAGTTGATGGCGCTGTATCGTCTGGTGATACGATTGCCATAGACAGCGCACCGGCAAGTCAGACTGATTATCTAAAGGCTGGTGATTATATGGAGATTGGCACGGGCGTAAATCGTCAGTTGTTCAAGGTGCTGAATGATGTTGATACGGATGGCACAGGAAGCGCTACAGTAGACGTTTGGCCTAATGTGCGCACCAGTATAGCAGACGATGCTGCTGTGACTGTGCAGAGCGCACAAGGGATCTTCAGGCTGGCAAGCAATGAGCAAGCCTTTAGCATAAATGAAGCCAGCATTTACGGTATAACATTTGGAGCGATAGAAGCAGTATGAGCCGCACAGTACCATCAGCGCTGCTTACGGCGCTTAGTCAACCAGAGGTTCAGCCATATTATGCAGTTGAGCTTGATTTTGATACGTCACCAGTTCGTCTTTGGACAGGCTACGGTGATCTGACCATTGGCGTTGATACATATACTGGATCGGGAAACTTGCTTTCCATTGGGGGGCTTGAAGAGGTCAATGATCTATCAGCGAAAAACATAACTCTGACGTTATCTGGTGTGCCTTCCAGCTTGGTTTCTATTGCCCTGACTGAGCCATATCAAAGGCGTGAAGCCAAGGTTTACTTCGGCACTACAGACACATCATCACCTATAGAGGTGTTTAGTGGTGTTATGAACACTATGAGCATTGAGGATAGTGGTGAAACAAGTGTTATTACTGTTGATGTCGAAAGCAAGCTGATACGCTTGGAGAAGGCCAGCAATCGCAGATATACCCATGAAAACCATATTTCCCGCCATTCTGGCGATACGTTCTTTTCATTTGTTGCTGACCTACAAGATAAGGATGTCGTATGGGGCAGAGAGAGAGCTTAAATCGCTACTTGAAGTCAGTAAGTGATATTCCTTTTGAATGGGGCAAGAACGATTGCCTTACCTTTACCAATAACGCCTACAAAGCCATGTACAATGAAGGCTGGGCTGACGATTGGCTGGGGAGATATTCACAGAACCCTAAGAGAGACACGCTTAAAAAGGAGTTTGGCTTTTCGACATTTACGGAAGCGGTAGATAGTAAGTTGAAAAGAGTAGAGTATGTGCCGCCATTGGGGGCGCTTGTTACAACTAAGCAAGCTAGTAGATGGATTATAGGTGTAGCAATGGGAATATGCACAGGCACTAAGGCTGTTTTCTTATCAAAGGAAGGTGTGCTATATTTGCCCTTAGATTATATTCACCAAGCATGGGTTAAAGAGATATGAGCAAATACAGGCTAGGTGACTACACAATAAAAAACTGGAATAGCTGGGATAGAGTTCCTAGAGATCCTGTCACCGTTGGTGTTATGATTACGCAAGGTATTGGCTACAGTGCAGCGGCAGCGGGTCTTGCGGCAGGAACCATTGCTGCTGGGTTTGGTACTGCCGTAATAGGATACCTCGCCACAACAGCAATTACATCTTGGGCTATATCGGCACTTACTCCAAAGCCTGATCTTGGTGGTCTGACATCTGCTGGCATTATGGTCAACGCCCGTGAAGCTGCTGCTGCACAAGACTTTGTATATGGTAAAGTTCGTAAGGGTGGTGTTGTTACCTTTTATGAAGCTACTGGCACATCAAATACATACCTTCATCAAGTCATAGTATTAGCTGGCCACGAAGTTAATAGCATTGGCGACATCTACGTTAATGGTGAAGTTGTCAGTATTGATGGGAATAATCTTGTCACTGGCGATACTTGGCAGAATAAGATCCGCATTAAGAAGCATGACGGGTCACAGACCACAGCAGACAGTGATCTAGTATCTGAAACAAGCGTAGACAGCAACTTTAAGGGCCTTGGAATAGCCTACCTATACGTCAGGTATGAATATGACCAAGATGTATTTGCTAACGGTGTGCCGCTTATAACGGCTGTGGTTGAAGGCAAAAAGGTATATGATCCTAGAACAGCCACAACGTCATACAGCAACAACGCTGCTCTGTGTATTCGTGATTTCCTAACATCTTCCTATGGCCTGTCTGATAGCGCCATTGATGATATATCTTTTGCTTCTGCTGCTAACGAATGTGATGAAAACGTAACTCTAGCTGGTAGCGGCACAGAAAAGAGATATACGTTAAATGGCATAGTTAAGGCCGATAGATCACTTGGTGATGTCTTAGGGGATATGGTTACAGCTTGTGCTGGTACTTTATTCTGGGGATCAGGTTATTGGAAACTAAAGGCGGGTGCGTATTCATCACCAGTTAAAACCCTTACACTAGATGACTTGCGTGGGCCTATAAATCTACAGACCCGCATCAGTATGCAGGATAACTTCAATACTGTTCGTGGTACGTTTAACGATGCAGAGCAAGATTGGATTACTGCTGATTATCCAGAAATAACCAGCGCAACATTTAAGACTGAGGACAATGGCGAAGAGGCTCTGCTAGACCTTCAGTTACCATTTACCACAAGTTCAGCAACAGCCCAGCGGCTTGCCAAGCTAACGCTCTATCGAGGTCGTGAGCAAATGACCTTGAGTGCAGACTTTGGACTTGAGGCATTCCAGATTGAAGTTGGTGACATTATTGCATTTACCAACAGCAGATACGGCTTCAGTGCTAAAGAGTTTGAGGTCATTGGCTGGCGATTTGCATCGGATCAAGACGCTGGTGACTTGCGTGTTAATCTTACGCTTAGGGAAACATCACAATCTGCATTCGATTGGAATGCTGAAGAAACAGACATCGTTAGCAATAACTCTACGCTTCCAACATTTACATCTGTAGCTGCACCAACAAACCTTACGCTCTCAGCAACTGCTGTTATTAACGATGACGGGATTACCATTCCAGCGATTAAGGCGTCATGGGATGCCTCGGCAAATGCTTTTGTTCAGTATTATGAAATACAATATAAGCGCTTAGGCGGCGAAGAAGATTATGACAGCATTGCCGATGCTCATACTGAAAGTGAAAACTGGGGAAGCATTACAGTTACCCCAACGCAAACAGCAGAGGATTATGGCTTAACCAATGAGCCAATTCTAACGCCAGATGCGACGTTTTCTTCGGTGTTTGGGTCATCAAACTCATTTACCATTGAGCCTGTTCTAAATGGTTATGATTATCAGGTGAAGGTCAGAGCTATATCCGCTTTGGGTGTAAGATCACCATTTGCCACAGCACAACTTGCTTCACAGGGTGATACTACTCCACCTACTACGCCATCTAACTTGTCTGCTGTTGGTGGCTCTAAGTATATTACAATCACTTGGACAAACCCAGCAGATCAGGATTTAAGCCATGTTGAGGTTTGGGAAAACGACACAGACAATCTAAACACTGCCTCCCTTGTTGGTGAAAGCTCTAGCAGTAACTTTATGCGTCCTAATCTGGCAAACAACATAACCAGATACTATTGGGTGCGGGCTGTAGACTTATCACTGAATAAATCTGGCTTTACCTCAAGCGTTAATGCAACAACGCTTCTAGTTACGCCTAATGACTTTAATGATGCAGTCAACGATCTATTCAGCGAGAGTGGTGCATATGGTATTGAGCCAGTATCTTCTTTGCCAGCATCAGGTGCATTCGATGGCAAGCTGGTTTTGCTTTTATCAGACATTACTATTTACCGATGGGATGACGCTACTTCCTCTTGGTCAACAGAGATATATACAGAAAGCTCTGTCAGCGCTGGAGATGTAACCTTTGCATCATTTGCATCAGGTATTGAGCCGATTAGCATTGTCTCTAGCTTGCCCACCGTCTCAGGTTACACAGGGCCAAAGGTAGTCTTACTGACAACTGACAACAAACTGTATCGGCTAGATAGTGGCGCTTGGACAACAGCAGTGCCAACCACTGACATCACAGGCACTATTGGTGAAAACCTGTTCAGCGATGATCTTAGACCAGTTGAGAGAGTATCGGCACTACCAACCACTGGCTTAACTCAGGGTCGCATTGTTCTGCTGACTACCGATAACAAGTTGTATCGCTACACAGGTAATGAGTGGACATCTGCTGTACCATCAACAGACATCACTGGTCAGGTAAACAGTGGTCAGATTGCAGATGCAGCTATTACAGCTAGTAAGATTGGCGCTGATGCAGTCACAACAGCTAAGATTGCTAATGACGCTATAACATCAGATCTTATTGCAGCTTCTGCTGTTACGTCTACTGAGATAGCTTCTGACGCTATTACAACGCCTAAGATTGTAGCTGGTGCGATTACCGCTTCAGAGATTGCAACGGATGCTATCACATCTGATAAAATCATATCAAACGCCATCACAACAGCTAAGATTGATGCTGGTGCTGTAACAGCCTCAGAGATTGCTGCTGGCTCTATCACCACGGGTAAGATTGCTGCTGGTGCTGTTACAGCTAACGAGATTGAAGCTAATACTATTACGGCTACTGAGATTGCAGCGGGTGCAGTCACAGCGAATGAAATAGCCGCTAACACTATTACCACTGGTAAAATAGCAGCAGATGCCATCACAGCGAATGAGATAGCAGCTAACGCTATTACAGCATCAGAGATAGCAACCAATGCAGTCACAGCGGATGCTATTGCAGCTAACGCTGTTAGCACATCTGAATTAGCAGCAGACAGTGTTACGGCTGGTATTATTGCCGCTGGTGCAGTTAGCACATCTGAATTGGCTGCTGATGCTATTACCTCAGATAAAATAGCTGCTGGTGCTATTGTAGCGGAAAGCATTGCAGCAGATGCAGTTACTTCAGCTAAGATCGGCACAGATCAGGTTACAGCGAATAAGATTGCTGCGTCATCTATCATTACGTCTAAGATAGCCACAGGAGCCGTTACAGCAGCTAAAATCAGCGTGAATGAGCTATCAGCTATCTCTGCTGACTTAGGTACTATCTCAGTTGACAGTGCGCATATAGATGATGCTGCCATTACATCTGCTAAGATCGCAAGTTCAATTCAGTCTAATAACTATTCTGCTGGATCTGCTGGCTGGAAGATACAGAAAGATGGTAGCGCAGAGTTCAATGGCGTTGTTATCTCTAGGCAGCTTTTAACTGATAGTGGTACTTTTTCCTACGGCAGTGCAAACATATCAAGGCTCACTACGATCGGTGAGAGTTTTCACGTTTATGTAGAAAGTACAAACACACCAATCTCTGGTTGGGCTGGTTCGCAGAAAACCTACCTCTGTAACGTTGGCGTGACGGGTACTGTTACAGCAAACACAAGCGATATACCAGACATATTCTGGGGTTTCACAGGTGAAATCTTACCGCTCACAAAGTGGTCAGGAAGCCAAACACTGCGTTTGAAGCTGACGTTTTGGACTAAGAAAATTACCAGTGTCACCAACCTAGCAGCTAACTGGAAAATATACGAGGTAACATAATGAACGTTGGAGATGTAATAAGCGGGTTTGAAACTGAAGATGGAATAACTCTTCATGTTCTTTCTGCGATAGACGTTGAAAGCGATGAAATGTCTGTAGACATCAGCATTTATGAACCCACAGATGAAAACTTTGCTTGGGCTATACAGCAGTTAGCATCGTTGCAAGAAACGTGATATAAACTCTTAAGGAGTGTTTAAATATGACTAAACAGGTACAGCGCCGCAGAGGCACAGCAACACAACATACGTCCTTTACAGGCGCTGAAGGCGAGCTTTCAGTCAACACAACTAATAAATCAGTTCATGTGCATGATAACGTCACTGCTGGTGGCTTTGAGGCTGCTAGGGCTGATATGGATAACGTCACATCCAGCAGTATTCTCACGGCGGCTGGGATTACAGCTACCACTACTGAGCTAAATTATGTAGATGGCGTTACATCAGCCATACAGACGCAGCTAGACGGTAAAGCTGGCACTGCCTCTCCTACATTTACAGGAACGCTTACGACAGCCAACCTAACAGCCACAGGCACGACAACCTTAGCTGGCGCAAGTACATCCGCAGATATTACGTTTGGCGACAACGACAAAGCCATCTTCGGCGCAGGGTCTGACCTACAGATTTACCATAACTCAAGCAATGGAAATAGTTATATTCACGAGACTGGTGGTGGTGATTTACTACTACAAGGCGTAGATGTAAAACTTCGCAGTTCTGATGATGGGGCTAATATGCTCCACGGGGTTGAAAATGGTTCCGTAAATATTTACTACAATGGTTCTCAGAAATTCGCCACCACCTCCACAGGTATTAACGTAACTGGCACAGCCGTCACGGACGGTGTTACAGTCGCTGGCAACCTGTCAGTCGATGGCGGCACGATCAAGCTGGATGGGAATTATCCTGTTGAAAACGGAAACGTGGCGCTGGGTAATGCTGCGCTTGATGCTGTTGCAACAGGCGGGGCATACAACACCGCACTGGGTTCTGATGCGCTGACCGACAACACAACAGGCTCAAGAAACACTGCGGTTGGTCAAGGAGCTTTGGCAGATAATATTAGCGGTTCTTACAATATCGCTCTTGGTCGTGAGGCCCTATTTAATAACACTATCGCATCTGGTAATAGTGCTGTAGGTTATCTTGCGATGTACGCAAACACGGAAGGTGAGTTTAACACTGCATTGGGTCGTGAGGCACTAGAGGCTAATACGACAGCGGATAACAACACGGCTGTTGGC
>Ga0255773_10002368_pt1 | contig 17584 bp, 26 predicted proteins | sample 011ome_17_FD_179971 | JGI IMG/M metagenome (GOLD analysis project Ga0255773, IMG submission 179971) | Coastal salt marsh microbial communities from the Groves Creek Marsh, Skidaway Island, Georgia - 011502XT metaG (version 2) | ecosystem: Environmental > Aquatic > Marine > Intertidal zone >...
AGGATTGAATGCTTTATTCGGCCTGGAATATAAACGTTATGAGAATCAGCATGCTGAGATATATGCTACAGAATCTTCAGACAGAGCGTTTGAAGAGGAAGTGATGTTATCAGGTTTTGCTCAAGCTCATGTTAAACCAGAAGGAAGTGGAGTTGCTTTTGACAATGCTCAAGAAACTTACACTGCAAGATACACACACGAAACTGTGGCTCTTGCTTTTGCGATAACAGAAGAAGCAATTGAGGATAACTTGTATGACAGACTTGCTAGCAGATATACTAAAGCATTAGCTAGATCTATGGCGAACACTAAACAAGTTAAGTCGGTTGTACCACTAATTCAAGGTTTACCAACTAACGACAATTTTGATTCAGGAGATGGTGTTTCTTTATTTAACACTTCTCACCCAACAATTGCCGGAACAGTTGCTAACACTTTGGCTAACCAAGCTGACTTGAACGAAACTTCATTAGAGCAATCTTTAATCGACATTGCTGCAATGACAGACGAAAGAGGTCTGAAAATTGCTGCAAGAGGTGTTAAAATGATTGTACCTAGTGAGCTTCAGTTCACAGCTGAGAGATTAATGAAATCTCAAGGTAGAGTTGGAACAGCAGACAATGATGTAAATGCAATCGTTTCTATGGGAATGGTTCCTCAAGGTTACAGAGTGAACAATTTCTTAACAGATCCAGATGCGTTCTACATTATCACTGACGTGCCAAATGGTATGAAGTACTTTGACAGAGCACCTATTAAGACTGCTATGGAAGGTGACTTCGATACTGGTAACGTAAGATACAAAGCTAGAGAAAGATACTCTTTCGGAGTTTCTGACTACAGAGGTATCTTCGGCGTTGAAGGTGTATAATAATTAATTATTTGAGGCGGAACATAGTTCCGCCTCATTTAGAAAGTAAGAAGCAAGACTCATGAAAAAATTTATAGTTACAATAAACGCATACGATCACTACGCAAAATTTGAAGTATCATCTAAAGATGATCCTATTTCCCTTGAACAAGCCATAGTTGACAAACTAGGAGAAAATGTTATAAAATGGGAATATGTCGGAGCAAATGTATTTGCAACCGACAAATACAGAATAACCTATGAGGAGGTTATAAATGACGATGCAACCGCACATCCAGGAACTCTACAACAAGAAGGAGAGTCTGGACCTAAAATGGAAGCAAGAGCATCTTAACGAGGGTAAATATACTCTCAATATGGTAAGGATCGACGATGAAGTTCGTAAGATCGTTCAACATATAAAAAAAGCAGAAGCCAAAGAAGCTCATCTGCAAAATAAAGTTGATGCCGCTGCTCCACAAGTTTCTGTAGCTACTTAATAAAAAGCTACATCGTTGGAAAAAATCCACTCCACACTACAGGCTCTCTTGCACTCTATCAAAAACTAGTATATAAAATATTTACTATACATATATTAGAATACTGACGCGTATAGTCGACGGCCTAGAGACAGTATTCGGAAACTAGGAGGATATAGTTATGGCAAACAAAACAACTTTCACTGGATTTGTTAGATCAAACGGTGGAGACAATACAAGAACAACTTATGCTGGTTCTGTGCCTATGCAAGCTCAATTTTATTTTGTGCCTACTGCAGCTGCAGGAACAGATGTTCAAGTATCAGCTACTGATACAAGAAAAGTTATTCTTCCAAAAAATGCAGTAATCACTGGAATCACTTTTAATGGTGCAGCAACTGGTGGTACTAACCCAACTATTGATATGGGTTATACTGATTTTGATGGTGGAACAAACTTTGTTGATATTGATGGTTTGATTAATGAAGGAGATGCTGACGGTGGTATTGAAACTATTTGGGGTGGAGATACAGGATCAGGAGCTTCTTTAGGAAATCTTGCATTACCTGCTACTGAGATTATTAAAATCGTTGGTGGTCAAGGTTCTTCAGCAGCAACAGGCGGAACAATTACTGGAATCATTTACTATTATGTAAAAGATGACGGTAAAGAATCTGTATAATAATTAATTTATTGTGGGTCTTCGGACCCACATAAATTTAAGGAGAAAATAAATGGCATCAAAAGGTGACATACAAGCTACGAGATCTACTGCGGCAGCAGGTGCTTCTGCAATTATTTCACAACCCATCAGACTAAGAGGAATCATAGTTGCTTCTGATGGTAGTGGTGCAGGCGTTTTAGAACTTACAACAACTTCTAATACTGGAACAACATTACTAATTCTTGATGTTCCAGAGGGAGATGTAATTAATATATCTTTCCCTGAAGATGGAATTTTATTTCCAAAAGGAGTTTTTTGTAAAACTAAAACAAATGTTTCTGCATATACTTTATTGACAGATAAGTATTCAGGTCCTAACTTGTCAGCAGGATAGGAGGTTAATCATGGCAGTTGATGTAGTCAGCACATTTACAGAAGCTGAGGCTACTACTATTCAAAGTGGTAGAACTAGAGTTTACGGAATATATTTTACAAACACAGCAACATCTGGAGATTTAGTTGTTAGAGATGGTGGAGCAGCGGGAACTATTAAAATAAAAATTAAAAGCCCTGCTGTTGCAGATTCTTATCAAGTAGATGTACCAGGTGATGGAATATTATTTAAAAGTGATGTTCACGTAGGATTTACAACAGAACAAATAACAAGTTGTACAGTCTTTCATAGTGGAGGAAGTAATACTTAATGGCTACTTCTGGAACTACAGTATTTGAAAAAAATTTTTCTATTGATGATATTATAACTGAAGGTTATGAAAGAATTGGTAGATTTGACTATTCAGGTAATGACATAAAAACAGCTAGACGTTCTTTAAATATAATGTTTCAAGAATGGGCTAATAGAGGTTTGCATTTCTGGGAAGTTGCAAACAATGATATTACTTTAGTTGCAGGAAAAGCAGAGTATACAATGTTTAGATCAACATCTGATGGAACTTCAGATGCAACAGCAGTATATGGTGTTGATGATGTATTAGAAGCTGTGTATAGAAACTCTTCTTCTACAGACTTTCCATTAACAAAAATAAATAGATCTGCATATCAAGGTCTTTCTAACAAAACAAATACAGGAACTCCTACACAATATTTTGTTCAAAGGTTTATTGATAAAGTAACTATTACTTTATATTTAACTCCTGGTTCTTCTGAAGCTGGAAATAAACTTAATTATTATTATGTAAAAAGAATTCAAGATGCAGGAGCTTATACTAATGAAGCAGATGTACCATATAGATTTGTACCTTGTATGGTAGCTGGACTTGCATACTATTTATCACAAAAATTTAATCCACAACTTGTTCAACAATTAAAATTACTTTACGAGGATGAATTAAAAAGAGCATTAGAAGAGGATGGTTCACCTTCAAGTTCATTTATAACACCAAAAACTTATTACCCAAATGTCTAATTTAGCAAAAGGAAAATACGCACAATTTATATCTGACCGTTCTGGTCAAGCATTTCCATATTCAGAAATGGTTATTGAGTGGAATGGATCAAGAGTTCATGTATCAGAGTTTGAAGCAAAACATCCACAATTAGATCCAAAACCAACTACTGCAGATGGACAAGGTTTAAGAAATGCAAGACCACAAACATTTACAGTTGCATCTGGAGGTGGTGGAGGTATTGCTGTAAATTTAACATTGCCAGCACCATTTTCTTTTAGTACAAATACAAATAGCATGGTTCCTGAAAATGGAACAGCTATAAATACAGCTAGACAAGCACAAGCTGATTTAGGAGAGGTTACAGTAACAATATCATGACATACGCTGAACTAGTACAAAAAATTAGAGATTATACAGAAGTGTCTAATACTGTTTTAACTGATTCTATTGTGAATGATATTATCAGAGATGCGGAATTAAGAATAATGAGAGATGTTGATGTTGATGCAAATAAAAAATATGTAACAGCTCAGGTAATAGCCGGTACAAGATTTATTGATACACCTGCTGATACATTAATAATTAGATCAGCTCAAATAGTAGATTCTGACGGCGTGGGTGCTGCTGATAACAGAGAATTTTTACAATGGAGAGATTCAAGTTTTATGTCTGAATTTAACCCTACAAATGCTCAAGGTGTTCCAAAATATTATAGCTGGTGGGATCAAGACACAATAGTATTGGCCCCAACACCAAATGCTACTTACACTATTCAGTTAAATTATATCTTGAAACCAGAGACATTATCGAGTACAAATACACAAACATACATTAGTCAGAATTTTCCCAATGGCTTACTGTATGCATGCTTAGTTGAAGCATTTTCATTCTTGAAAGGGCCAAATGATCTCTTGCAATTATACGAAGGAAAGTATAAACAAGTGGTAGAAGGCTTCTCGATAGAACAAATGGGAAGACGAAGACGCGATGAATATCAATCTGGTGTTCCTCGTATCGGTGGTAAATAAATATAAGGAGATAAACTACTATGGCTATAACACAGGCAATTGCTAACTCTTTCAAAAAAGAATTATTGGAAGGTCAGCATAACTTTAGTTCGGGACAGGATAAGTTTAAGATCGCTCTTTATACTTCTTCAGCTACTCTAAACTCGGCAACAACTTCTTTTACAACTGGAAACCAAGTTCCAAACACAGGTCAATACACTTCTGGTGGAGGTTTACTTGTTAACAATGGAACTTCTATTTCAGCTGGTGTCGCAAGAGTTGACTTTGCAGACAGATCTTTTACTGGTGTAACGTTGACTGCTAGAGGAGCTTTAATCTACAATACTTCAGCAACTGCAACTAATGCAGCTGTTGCAGCTTTAGATTTTGGAGCAGATAAAACAGCGACAGCAGGAGTATTCACAATTCAGTTTCCAGCGCCTACATCAACAGCAGCGATTTTAAGAATCTCTGGTTAATTCATAGGAGTTAAAATCCTATGGCATCAGGAACTTGGAATACAGGCTATTGGGGCCAAAACCAATGGAATGATTCAGCTAACCCTACTTTTACTTTAACGGGTATTACTCTTACAGGTGCTCTTGGAACACCTACTGAAGTATCTGGTGAAATAAATACAGGTTGGGGTCGTCTTGAATGGGGTATTAATGCGTGGGGTGAGTTTGGAACAGCTCTTCCTACAGGTGTTTCTGCATCTTTTAATGTAGGAACTATCGCCGTTCAAATTGATGTCACTGCAACAAATTCTACAAACAACGGTCAAACGATAACTGGTGCTCTTGGAAGTACATCTATTGATATTCAATCAAAAGTATTTCCAACTGGAGTAGCGATGACAGGTGCTTTAGGCACAGCAGATGCTAGTCCTGATGCATTAGCTAGCACTAATCATGCTATAATGGGTCTAGGATCACTAGATGCATTTAACCAACAAGGTTGGGGTAGACAAGGTTGGAATGTAAATGCATGGGGTGTTGAAGGTCAATACGCAACTGCAACTCCTACAGGCATAGCGATGACTGCAGCTGAAGGAACTTTAGCGTCTACAGGAACAGCCACATTAACTCTTAATACTTTAAATGTTGCTAACGCAACTTTAGGTCAAGCAGACCCTGCACCTGATGCAAATTTATTAAGTCAGTTAGCTACTATGTCAACTGGCCAATTAGGATTTCAAGGTGATGTACCACAAGATGTAACAGGCATTGCAATGTCTGCAAACCTAGGAACTGTTGTAGCAGTTCCAGCACAAGAAGTAGATGTTACAGGTCTTTCAGGTCTTGCAAGAGTAGCTTCTGTTACCGCTGCAATTCATGTAGATGTACAGGTTACAGGAAATGCCTTGACTATGACTCAAGGTTCTGGTAGTGCTTTAATCTGGAACGAAGTAAATACAGGTTCAGCGCCTATTACGCCTCCAGGATGGAGAGAAGTAGCTGCATAATGAGTTTGACACAAACTCAATTTTTTAGTAAATTAACGTGAATAAGGAATTTAAATTATGGCAAATTCAACATCAGCTAATTTAAAATTAACTGTACAAGCAACTGGTGAAAACTCAGGAACTTGGGGACAAATTACAAATACTAACCTACTAATCCTAGAACAAGCGATTGGTGGTTTTACAACTTTCAACGTAACAAATGCTAGTAGAGCACTTACTTTTACAAATGGTGCTTTATCAAATGGTAAAAATGATGTTATTAAATTAACAGGTACATTAGCAGGAAACTTAAACGTAACAATTCCAGATTCAATTGAAAAAGTTTACAACGTACAAAACGCATGTGATCATGCAGGAAACACTTTAACTTTTAAAACTACATCTGGAACAGGTGTTCTTTTATGTGAAGGAAATAATTACGTATTATATTCTGATGGTACAAACGTTGTAAAACTTTCTGAACAAAGAAACTGGAGAGCAGTGTCAGCAGCAGAAACAGTCCAAGCTGGTGCTAAACTTTTAGTAAATACAAATGGTGGAGCGGTGACAATTACGCTTCCAGCATCACCTGCTACAGGAGATGAAGTACATTTTGTAGATCAAGGTTATGATTTCAATTCTAACGCATTGACAGTTGGAAGAGCAGGATCTAATATAGCTAATTCAGCAGCGGATCTTGTGGTTAATACACAAGGTGCAGCATTTGGATTAGTATATTCAGGTGACGCTACAACAGGATGGACTTACACGGAGAAATAATATGGCAAATTACGAAGCAACAAAATACGATTTTTCAGGAGCAAACCTTACAGGTATCGAAGGAATTCCTACGGCAACTATTGTGCCATGGTCTTCTTCTTCAGTGCCAACAGGTTTCTTAGAATGTAATGGTGCATTAGTTTCAAGATCAACTTACTCTGCATTATTTGCAATTATAGGTACAACTTATGGAGCTGGAGATGGTTCATCTACTTTTAAATTACCTGACTTACAAGATAACGTAGCAGTTGGAAAATCAAACAATAAAAGCTTAGGTTCAACTGGTGGAGCAAACACAGTTCAGTCTACTGGAAACGTAGCAGGATCAACTGCAAATGCAACTTTATCAGAATCACAACTTGCATCACACGATCATGATGCTAGATTTAGAGGTGGATCACCAATTGGTGTTCCTAACTATCCACTTCAATGGACATGTGATCAATATGCAAACCCAGGAAATTCAGGGCAAACTAACCCTCAAAAAAATGTGACAATTAATGCTGGTTCAGGTAGTGGTCACTCGCATAATATGAGTGCTAACTTTGTTGGTGATTCAACTTCAGTTTTGCAACCATATTTAGCAGTAATTTATATTATTAAAACGTAGGAGAAAAAATGGCAACGAACGCAACATGGACAGTAGTATTTGAAGACAAGACAATCATCAAACAAAGTGGTGCTGATGCAGGTCAATATGTTATTGATGATAATGCTTTTTGGTCTAGAGCGGATTACCAAAATTTTTGGGCTATTCAATATGGAACTTCACCTGCTTCAGATGAAGTAGAGTATAGAGATGGAACTCCACACACATCTTGGGAAAGCACAGGATTATCTTTTTCAGAGTTTACAAACAAATGGGACGCAGCTCATTTAGCTTTTTTACAAGGTAATTGGGATAATGATGATAGAGATGAGTCTGAAAAAGGCCCTAGACCTACTTCTTATTCTTCAAGTTAATTACGTAGCTCTCACATTAAGCCAAGAAGTCAAAAGATATTTTTCACCAGATATAGGTGGATTACCTCTGTGAACATATGGAAAACCTGCAGGCCAAATAACTATTCTACCTGCTTTAGGTTTTACTCTTTTAGAAAAATGTAAAAACTCTGTTTCTCCACCTTCTTCTACATCATTTAAATATACAGAAAAAACAAAATTTCTTGGTTCCATACCCCAGCCTTTTCCATGTTCAATATGCCAAGTATGATAACCTTCTGTTTTTAGTGTTTTTTGTATTTTTAATTCTGTAAAATGAAAATCAGGATAACAGTCTGATGCTCCAGTATATTTAGCATAATGTTTAAAAGCTACATCAAAATTAATTATTAAACTTTTTAAATGTTGCCACCAAACTTTTATATTTTGTGGACCTGCAAAATATTGTTTATCTTGTTTAACTAAAATAGGAGAATCTTCAAACTGAATTCTATTTAGTGTTTTATTAAATTTATCTTGATTTTCAAACACTTCTATTGCTTTATTGCATTCATCTTTTGATATGTAATTATCATATATTCCAATAAAATTTTCTATGCTGTGTGTTTTTTCTTTATTCTCCATCAAGTATCCTCTCTATATTTTCTACAATTAATTTTGGATCTATCTCAGAAGAATCTGGATAGTCCGATCTTATGTTTATATTTTTTTCATATCCAAACATTTTTGGGGATGAAATTCCCCAAAGACATACACCTTTTTTATTAAAATGTCTATTGGAACACATATGCATTAAAGAGCTATCTATGGATATAAAAGCAGAACAGTATTTAGCATATACCATAAAAGATTCATAATTTTCTTGAGGCATTTCTAAACAACCAACAATTTTAGGTTGGTGCTCTAATCTATAATTTAAAATATTCATAAAAGGGTATTTGTTTTTTAAAATATCTACAACCTCTTGACCATAATTGTATCCTCTATTTATTTCTTTAATATTACTTTCTCCTCCTTGAAATTGCACCATTATAAATTTATTTAATTTTATAATTTCAGATCTTAATTTTTTTTCTAATGATTCATTTATATATAAATCAGGTTCTCTTATATATTCTTCAACACCATATAATTCTGCAAATGAATCTATTAAATGTATATCTCCTTTTAAAAAATTACTATTGTAAGGTTCTCCACAAATAATATTTTTATATTTTTTATAATGATAATGAGAGGTATCTGTTAAAAAACTATTGTCATATAAAAATTGTCTTACTACTTTTGGGTGATATTTAAATACTGGGTATAAAGAACTTCCTATACAAATCTTATTTTTTTCTTGTTTGTATAAACCATTGATTATTGCAGTAAATGCAATTTGTTTACCTAGACCTCCATATACAAAATATAAATTTGGTTTACTCATAACAAAAATTAGCCATTGCGTATCTCGTTGCAGTATTCTCACTAAATTGTAAAGAAGCATGATACAACTTTGCATCAAAAATTATAGCCCTGTTTTCTTTAAATCCAACATGTGTATTTATTACAGCTTTATTTGAAGGAACAACATCATAAAACCCTGTTCCACTATTAACAAGATGTTCCCCTTTTAAATATATTAAACAATTAAAATAATTATCATCATTGTGAGGAGTTGGGTCTTTGTGTTTTGTACTTAAAAAATATGAAGATTCAGTTTTATCTGGATTGTATTTAAGATCATATGTTTTCAAATTGTCATGCATTTCTTTTAAGGCAAAATGATTCTTATCTATATTTTGATAAAAGTATATTTTTTGATATATGGTATTTTTTTGATCGTTAAATCTGTTAGTAAAATTAATAGCTGACAGTTGATTCTGTATTTTTTCTAGAGTTTCTGATTTAAAAAAATTATCTTTTACTATTATTTTGTCTTTTATATCCATATATATTTTGTTTTTTTTCCGACTTTCATTATGTATAAAACTAATATATAAAGCACTATATGCTACAAAAATTAAATTTCAAGCCTGGTTTCAATAAAATGGTTACAGATTCGGGAGCCGAATCTCAATGGGTTGATGGTGATTTTGTTAGATTTAGATATGGTTTACCTGAAAAAATAGGTGGATGGAATCAATTAAGTATTGCAGGAGAGACTCTACCAGGAGCAGCTCGTGCACAGCACACTTGGACATCACTTGCTGGTGAAAGGTATGCAGCAATTGGAACATCACAAGGTTTATTTTTATATTATGGTGAACAGTTTTTTGACATTTCTCCATTAGACACAGCGATAACAGGATGTACTATTTCTACAACTACTTCATCAACAACAGTAACTATTCACAAAGGTTCTCATGGTTTACTTGCGGGAAGATATATTACGTTATCCTCTGTTACTGTTACAGGTGCATCTGATTTTACTGCAGCAGAATTAGAACAATCTTATGAAATTTTAACAGCGGCTACAGATAGTTTTACTATTCAAGCTTCACGTGCTGAAGGAGGATCTGGTATGTCTGCAGCTGGAGCTGCAACAGTCAATCCTTATGTTACGGTAGGACCAACTAATCAAACAACTGGTTATGGTTGGGGTACGTTAACATGGGGAGCTGAAACATGGGGCACAGAAAGATCTACAAGTTCTGTAGTTCTAGATCCAGGAAACTGGAGTCTTGATAATTTTGGAGAAGTATTGGTTGCAACCATTAGAGATGGAGAAACTTTTACTTGGAATGCAGGAGCAACAAGTGCTAGAACAATTAGAGCTTCGAAATCAACATCAGGTTTTTCTACATCAGCTAATCCAACGGCATCAAGATTAACACAAGTGTCTGACAGAGATAGACATCTATTTCATTTTGGAACCGAAACAACTATTGGTGATCCTACAACTCAAGATCCAATGTTTATTAGATTTTCAAATCAAGAAGATTTAAATACATATACACCTACATCTACAAACACAGCAGGTACATTTAGATTAGATAAAGGAAACAAAATTGTAGGAGCTGTATCAGGTAAAGATTATACTTTAGTTTTAACAGATAGCTCTGCATATTTAATTCAATTTGTTGGTCCACCATTTACATTTAGTGTTAGACAGATTGGTACAAACTGTGGATTGATTGGACAACATGCATTAACTTATTCTGATGGTAAAGTATTTTGGATGTCAGGTGAGGGTGGTTTCTTTTTGTTTGATGGTACTGTAAAATCATTACCATGTCTTGTTGAAGATTTTGTATTTACAACAACAGGAGATAATTTAGGTTTAAATTTTAATGCAAATGATGTTATCTATGCAGAACACAATACACTTTATGGAGAAGTAAATTGGTTTTATCCAAAAGATGGATCAGACCAGATTGATCGATGTGTGACGTATAATTATAATGAAAATGTTTGGACAACTTCATCATTAGCAAGAACTACTTACGTTGATACTGGAGTATTTAACGTGCCCTATGCAACAGAGTATAATTCAACTGCAACACCAGTATTTGCTGATATATTAGGAATCACCAATACTTATGGAGCATCAACATACTATGCTCATGAGGTTGGCACAGATCAAGTTAATAGTTCGGGAACAACATCAATTAACGCTTTTATACAATCTGGAGACTTTGATATTACACAGAGAAGAAGTGCATTAGGAGGATCAACCGGCCTTGCAGATTACAGAGGAGATGGTGAATTCTTTATGTCTGTTAAAAGATTTATACCAGACTTTAAAGTTCTTACAGGTAATTCAAAAATAACATTGTTGTTAAATGACTATCCAAACAACACAGCTGCAAGCTCACCGCTTGGTCCCTTTACAATTACATCAACTACTGATAAGATAGATACTAGGGCAAGAGGAAGACTTGTTGCTCTTAAAATAGAAAATGATAGCACAGGCGAGACTTGGAGATATGGTACTCTAAGACTTGATGCACAACCGGACGGAAGAAGATAATGGCAAATATTTACGACAATCCTTTATTACAAAATATACTTTTTCCTAAGACTCCTGAGTTGGGAGAAAATTTATATAATCCTCCTGGCATAAGAATGCTTGCAAGTAGAATAAGACCTGAAGTAGATACAGAACCACTTTCTTATGCTGGACTTTCACCAATTAATTTAATGCCTGATCTAAATTACCCTGAGTTTGCTGAAATAGACAAGGGTGCTACAGGAACCATTCCAACACTTGCACTTAATAACACAGGTATTATGAGTCAAGCTCCTTTAGGATTTGATACATCTTTTGGTGTTGCAAATGAACCTGATGAAGAACAAGTAGAATTTTTAGGAAGTCGACCTAATAAATTTCAAAAAGGTATTGCAAAATTATTTGAACTGTTTCAAAGATTTTCACCAACAGCTGCAATTGGAAGAGGCATTGAAAGTATTAGAAATAGATTTGATACAAGAAAAGCTATTCAAAGAGACATTCAAAGAGATCCTCAAGGAATTATTAATCAAGTAGTAAGTCCTAGAATTATGAATATACAACCAACAGATCAGGATAGAGGAAGAGGACAAATATCTAGTCGAACAACTAGCGCACCTAGAAGACCTTCAAGTAATGCGTATTCAGAGGCGAAAAGGAGTTTTTTTAGAGACTAATGGCTAAGATATCAGTTAATATACCTGAACCAAAAGAAGAGTATGATGTATCTAATCAAAGACAAGTTTTAGAAGCATTGGATACTGTAAAAAATCAACTTAACTTTTCTTTTCAACAAGACTTAAAAAACGAACAAGAAGCTTTTAATTATTTTTTATCATGACAATAAGATACAAGAATCAAGGTTTTAAACAATCTGGCACAGGAAAAACTACAGTGTTCACATGTCCTAGTGATGGAACAGCTATAGTTAAAAGTATTTACTGTGCAAATAATGATGCATCATCAGCTATCTTAGTTAACATGAATTTTGTTGACTCATCAGATTCAAGCGCTGAATATGAATTTTTTAGAGATGACGTAGCTGCTAAAGAACAAGTAAATGCTACACCTCAAGGCTTGAATTTAGAAGCAGGAGATGCTATAACTGTGCAAGCAGCTACAGGTAGTAATAAAATACAAGGCCTGATAAGTTATGCTTTAATAGATAGATCGCAAGAAAATGGATAAAGATAAAATAGAACATACTCATGATAATGGAATTACTCATTCTCATGAAGGAGGAGATGTTCCTCACACACATGATGAGTTACCAAAAATAGAATGTACAACTATAACAACATATAGAAATACTAAGACAGGAGAAGTGCATAAAGAAAAAGTAGAGGGACCTGATATCGTACAAGATGTTACAGTTCAAGTTACTAATAAAGGTCTAGAAGTATTTCAGAAAGTGATGAATGAAAATAAGAAACCAAAACCCTAGAGGTGGCACAGAGTTACAATTTGAATATTTAAGAAATCATGTTGAACATAGCTTACTTAATCAAGTAAAAATTTGTACATCCGTACCAGAAAAAACACCATTAGATCCAACAAAGATAAATATACTTTGGCAAAAAAATTCTTGGGATCAACCTAATTTACATCCGTGGTTTAAAGATAAATCTAATCACAATAAATATGATTGGTATGTATTTAATTCTAATTGGAACTTTGAACAATTTACTAAACACTTTGATTTACCTAGAGAGAAATGTGTTGTAATTAAAAACGGTATTGAGAATGTAGAACCTATACCTACTATATATAAAAAAGGTGATCCAATAAAAATTATACATCACTGCACGCCATGGAGAGGATTATCTGTATTGTTAGGTGCAATGCAATTAGTTAAAAATCCTTTAATTACTTTAGATGTGTATTCATCTTGTGAAGTATATGGTCAAAGTTTTTTTGAACAAAATGATCATCAATATAAAGCTTTGTATGAACAAGCAGAACAATTACCTAATGTAAATTACATCGGTTACAAACCAAATGAATATATAAAAAAACATTTAAAAGATTACAGAATGTTTGTGTATCCTAGTATTTGGGAAGAGACGTCTTGTATATCTTTATTAGAATCTATGTCTGCAGGTTTGTATTGTATTACAACTAATTATGGTGCTTTGTATGAGACAGGTGCAGAGTTTCCAATGTACGTGCCATATTCAAATGATTATAAAAGTCTAGCTAAAAAGTTTGCTGCAGGAATAGAAGCAGCTGCAGATATGTTAGATACAGACGGAATAAATCAACATTTAAAAATGCAACAAAACTATGTAAACAGGTTTTACGATTGGAATGTAAAAGGACAAGCTTGGACTAGATTTTTAATGGGGGCTATAAATGCAAAACAATGATCCAATATGGTTTTCTGAACAAAAGAAAACAAACGCAAACGCAGATACATATCAAACAGAAAAAATAGAACAGGTAGATTCTGTAAGAACTATAAACATAAATGAAATGTTAGATCGACCAAAAGCAAAGATCATGGTAGCTACTCCATGTCATAGCGATGTGTCTATGCATTATTGTCAGGCTGTATTAAAATTTCAATTAGAATGTATGCAACAAGGTATTCTTGTTAGCTTTACATTACTTAAATCATCACTTGTTACACAAGGTAGAAACCTTTGTGTTGCAGAGTTTTTAAATCACAAAGACCATTACGATTATCTTTTATTTATAGATTCAGACATAGATTTTAATCCTAAGACTATTTATAAAATGATAGGTGCAGATAAAGATGTTATCTCTTGTCCATACCCAATGAAGACATTTGATCTTGATAAGATGTGGAAGAAGATGAAAGAGACAGACATTGTTAAAACAAAAGATGATGTACTAAGAGCCGCACATGTATTTCCTATTAAGATTGGTAAGAACGAATTAGAAATGAAACATGGTGTTATAAAGGTAACTCATGCTCCTACAGGATGTATGTTAATTAAAAGGTCTGTTATTGAGAAAATGATTAAACATCATCCAGAATTAGAAATATATCAACCAACTGTAATTAATGGTAAAGAAGTTAAAAAAGAAAACTTTTACAACTTATTTGATACTTTACATGATGTAGAGACCAAAAGATATTTTGGTGAAGACTTTGGTTTTTGCCAAAGATGGACAGATATGGGTGGAGAGGTCTATATCTATGCATTGGACTATATTACTCATGTTGGTGACCATCAATATTGTGGTCGATTCTTTGATCTATTGGAACATGCAAAACGTGTTGACGATAGTGAAAAAATCAAATAAACTGCAATACTACAGGAAATATACCTGCCCTAAACTAGTTTAATTAAAATATGACAATATCACGTATGCAAAACCAGAGACAAATGTATGGCCTAGGAAGCTTAGTAAAATCTATTACTAAACCTCTTAAAAAGGTAGCTAAAGGTATTAAAAAAGTAGCTCTTCCTGCAGCAGCTCTGTATTTTGGATCTAAGATACCTTTTGGTGATAAAACTTTAGGATCACTTTTTGGAGATAAGATAAGTGGTATTTTAAGTAGTGAAGCTCTTAAAAAAGGAATGGGTAAAATAGGTGATACACTTCTTGATGTAGGTGTAGGTTCTTTAGTAGGTGGTGGTTTAGATTATCTTCAAAGATCAAAATTACCTCAACCTGAAGAAAAAATACAAGGTAGAAGTAGAGCAGAGATAGACGAAGTCATATCTGGATTAAAAACAAATTATGAAAATTTAGGATATGAACCAGGTGAAATAGATCTTCTTGTAGAACAATATATTAATCAAAATTATCCAGGATACTACAGAGCAGATGGTGGCAGAATAGGTTATGCTAGAGGAGATACTGCAGAACAAAATGCTATGCAGGCAGCAGGCATCATGGATCTACCATTAAATCAAAACCCTGCAGGTGTAACAGAATTAGATCTTAGAGAAACAGGTGGATTTATTCCTCCAGTTGGTGTAAAAGAAAAGGCAGATGACATTCCAGCAATGTTGTCAAATAACGAATTTGTATTTACAGCAGATGCTGTAAGAGGAATGGGTGATGGTAACGTCGATAAGGGTGCAGAACGTATGTACGCTATGATGAAACAATTAGAAAACGGAGGAAGAGTCTAATGGCTACAGATACAATAACACAAATAAATCAACCAGCTCCGTTTATTGAAGCGGCAGCAAAACCGTTTTTACAAGAACTAACAACAGCAGTTGGTGATTTTAAAGGTCAAGATCTTACTAAACTATTTGGTCCACAATTTGTAGCTGGACCAGGTGCACTACAAACACAAGCAGAACAATTAGCAAGTGGATTAGGTGGTTTTCAACCTTTCTTACAAACTGCAGCAGCGAGCACTGGCCCATCTGCTTATCAACAATTTATGTCTCCGTTTCAACAAGATGTTATTGATACAACATTAACAGAATTTGATAGACAAACGGCTGCTGGTATACCTGCATTAAATGCACAAGCTATTCAAGCAGGTGCTTTTGGTGGCGGTAGACAAGGTGTACAACAAGCAGAGTTTCTATCTAATCAAGCTAGAAACAGAGCAGCACTACAAGCACAGTTATTACAATCAGGTTTTGGTCAAGCTCAACAGTTAGCAGCACAAAATTTTGGACAACAAATGAATTTAGCTCAAGCAACTCCTGCATTGTTAGGTCAACAGATTGGAGCGTTGTCAACACTTGGTGCACAACAACAAGCACAAGCACAAGCAGGTTTAAGTGCTCAACAACAACAAGCACAAGCTGTAGCAAATCAACCATTACAAGCAGCACAGACTTTAGGATCAGGCATCATGGGTCTAATCTCAGGATATCCTGGTGGAACACAAACACAAATGCAACCAACACCTAGTCCTTTACAAACAGCGTTAAGTGCAGGTGCTACGTTAGCAGGAATATATAGATCATTACCGACTTAATATGAGTATAACACTTAAAAGACCAATGTTTAGAAGAGGTGGAGAAGTAGACGGTGGTATTACTTCTGGCATGAGAGAAAATTATGCTAAAGGTACACCATCAGAAAGAATCAAATCAGTTCTTGATGAATACTCTGCACCAGCTATTGATCCCATTAATCAATTATTAATTGAAGGTGGATTAAGAGGTATGTCAACTGCCGGTAAAGGCGGTGTGTTTGCTAATCTAGCCTCTGCATTTGAACAACCTACACAAAATTTATTTAAAAACTTATCTGCACAAAGAAAAGAGAAAAGAGATATAGCTCTTGAAGGTGTGATTGCAGATATAGGTCAAGAACAAACAGAAGAAGCGAATAGAATAAAATTAGAGATAGCTCAATTACAAAGAGATTTTGATGCTGCTCAAGGTGATTTAAATAGACAAAATAAAATACAAGTTGAATTAGAAAAAAGAAAAACAAAATTAGCTGAATTACAATTTAAAGTAGACAATCCAGAAGCGAAAGATCTTAGAACAGATCAAGTAAGACCTGCATTTGAAAACGTAGTAAATACATTAACAGCGACATATGTAGAGAGTAAAAACCCTGCAGTAAAAGCAAATCCAAACCAAACAGCTTTTAACGTAACTAAATTTAGAAGAGAAGCATCACCTGAAGTTTTATCTAAATACAAAGGATTTAAACCATACACATTTGATAACAAAGGTAATATTATGGCTTTACCTACAGATAGATACCTACCAGGTGATATTATATATGACCCACTATCTTCAGACTTTTTAATCTTTGATAATGCAGGTGGCACATACAAACTAAATCCGTTGACGTTTGAAATAGAGGAGGATTAACCTATGGCTACTCTAAGCCTAGACGATCCAAGATTTCAACCTTTAACTCCTGAAGAAGAGGAGAGAAGAAAGAAACAAAAGAAGATCACAGAAGACAATAAACAAGACCTTGTCAAAGCAGGCACAGATGAAACTGATATTGAATTACCTGCAGAAGATAATAGTGAAGTAAGTGGACTTACATCTTTTGTATCTGGTGTTGTATCAGGTGCAATAAAAATACCAGAGGGTGTAGCATCATTAACAGCAGAGCTAATGGATTTAGGAGCTGGTCAATTGTTAGGTTTACCTTCTACAAAAGATTCAT
>Ga0255773_10002371_pt1 | contig 17546 bp, 15 predicted proteins | sample 011ome_17_FD_179971 | JGI IMG/M metagenome (GOLD analysis project Ga0255773, IMG submission 179971) | Coastal salt marsh microbial communities from the Groves Creek Marsh, Skidaway Island, Georgia - 011502XT metaG (version 2) | ecosystem: Environmental > Aquatic > Marine > Intertidal zone >...
TTTGATTTTCTATTTATATCTACACCTACAGCATTCGCTTTTACTGCAGATTCAACATGTACGTTTTCATATTCTAAATCATAATATAAACCATTACAAACAACAGAACCTTGATCATTTGATTCAATAATGCAATAAGCTTTGTTATAGACGTTAGCGTACTTATATATAATATTAGGGAAGAGTAATGGCGAGATAGTATTATTGCGATACACAACCACCTGCTCGAAAGGGCGAACGTTAATATCGATCAGACTAAAGGAAGAATAGTCCTGGCCTCTTCCCTTTGATACATCAGCTACTAAAATGTACTCATGGTTTTTAACTGGTTCTTTATATATTAAGCAGTCTCCACCTTCTAAATATTTTTTAGGTGGTGTTGCTCTTAATTCTAATAATGTTTGTGCATTAATTAATGTATTGCCTGTTCCAAAGAATGTATTTCCAAATTCTTGATCAAATTGAATTTGTGAAGTATTATTAATAGTTTCTTCTTTCCACTTTTCATCTCTTCCAGGTACATCATGCCAATCAACTCTAAAGTTTTTATATTCATTTACACCTTGAATTGACCCTTCCCATATCTTATGAAATGTATTACCGATTCCATTGGCAGTTGAAGTCACTATAATTTTTGTATCTCCACCAGAAGAAACAACAGGATATGTTGAAGTATAAAACTCTGCAGCTCTTTCAACAAATGCAAATTCATCTAAGTATAATAAGTTAATTGAAAGACCTCGAATAGAAGATCCGGTTGTTGCTGCAGCTATAATTCTACTATTGTTACTAAAATCTATATTAGATTTATTTAAAGCTTTACACCCTGGCTGTAAAAAGAACGGTATGTTTTCAAGCATTATTGTAATCCTTGCTAACATTTCTCTTGCAGTTGCGCCTTTATTAGCTAAAACTGCAATTGATTTTTCTGATTGAAATAATGCAAACCAGAGTAAATATCCACAAGCTGATATTGATTTACCTGATTGTCGACATGCAAGAACGATATTAAATCGGTTCTCTTCAAATTGTTTAAACATTCTTTTTTGATAAGGATATAATTCAAAAGGAACTAATCCTTTATCAAGAGAAATAATCTTTGCATATTTTTCTACGAAATAGACAGGATCTTTCATGCACTTGGCATATTCTAATACTTCTTCTTGTGTGAAGTTAGAAGTAATACCATCTTTTTTAATATTAGGATTGCCTAGATAGTTTTCATTCTGGTTTTGGCGTGACATTGACTATTTCCGATTCATTCTTTAGTAGCTTTTGAAGCTCAGTCGTGGAACCAACAAAAAGATTATTTGTAGTATTTTCAACTTTCTTAATCTCATCTTTCTTGTCAATATCTTTCTTTTTCTTATTCAGGTCCATAAGTCTATCATTTACATCAGAAATATTTTTTATCATACCTGATAAGACTTCAAAAGCTCGAGGATGCTCACTTTCACGTGCAACCTCCATCATGAGTTCTAAACTCTGTTTTCCTTTTTCGACTAATTCATAATAAGTATCACGAGAATACTTGTAATCATTATCGATATTTTTTTCTTCAGGCGGAAAAAACTTTTCCATATCTTTTTTATCACTCATCTAAATTCACAAATTCACGATTTTTAATATGCTGTTCTTGAATATCATCTTTAGATTGTCCTAAGTACATTACTGCATGATGTTTGTCAATCATATAATTATTTATAGACTGATCAGCATAGTTCGTTGTTCTCCATAATTCACCGAGTATTCTACCAAACTTACCAGTTTTATCTTTATGTGTCTTAAGTATAATACCGCCTTCATCATCTAACATACCCGTCAGAAACTTTTTAGCAGCTAACCCGTATTTCTTTTCTTCTAAATCCCGTGTTCTTGATTCTGGTGTATCGATACCAAATAATCTTATACGTTCTTTATGCATCCACACACCAAAACCTAAATCGATATCTACGTCTACTGTATCACCATCGACTATCTTAACTATCTTTACTCTATATTCATACATTGTTAACTCGCACTATCTAAAATTGTTGTTGAAAATCCAAAGGTACTGTCATCGAGACCGATAACGTCAGATGGATTAGGAGTAACCACTATAGTTTCTAATCCTATATCTGAATCATTTAAACCAGCATTGATGTCAAATATTTTTGTTCTAGCATCACGAATGATACTATTGTCTGTGATTGGACCATGATAACTTAGCTTCATCTCAAAGTCCAAACTGTAAATTATTGTTCTTCTCTGCTCCATTGCTCCTTCAAAATCATCAGAAAAACTTACACCATTAATTATTACTTGTATATCTTCTTTAAAATCCGGATATTCGGTTTGAAATGGTTTTATTGTAAGAGCATATTGCGGATTAAAAGTTGGCAATATCTGTTCAATGATTTGTAATGCGTCATCTTGTGATTTAGCATATGCATTAAGTTGAAAGTTTATTGAATAAGGAACTGGATTGAAAAACTTTTGTCTCTTTGTTGTATCACCAGTTGAAGATATTGTTGTAAAGTTACCAACCTTTGCTAACTGTCTTTGAGCATCATAGGATATTGAAGTAATTTCAAATGACATTCGAGGTAACTTAATTGCAACTTGTGTATCTTCATTTAAATTAGGATTCTCTCTTATTCTTTCAAGATATTTTTGTTTCGGTGCATATGATAACGGTACTTTTAATTGACTAATGACAGCACCTGAAGAATTTTTACGAATAACATATATGTTATTAAAAAGCCTGCCGAACAGCGCCACAGCTTTTTTAGTTTTTGAATGATAGAAATGCGTGCCGAACATTAGTTATTACTCACATCGCCGAATGGATTAGATTCACTGAAATCAATAAAATCTGCACCGGTTGAAAAATCTTCATTTTGTTCATTTCCTGATAACTGATTATCTTCTACTACTAAAGTAATTACACCGCCTGCTCCTGTTGTCAATCCAACTACTTTATTATTGACTGCAAAGGTATGATACTTTCCATCATCAGCTCCCGCATGAATTATATGAACTTTATCATCTGAATCTGAATATTTAACAACTTCTCCACGCATTATTGTGTCACCGCTCGGGCTCGTAATCGTTTCACCAACTTGAAATGTTGTAGGTGCAGGATCTGAAAATTTTATTGTAGGATTGGTATAACTAGCTCCTGGATTTGTAATTATAATACTATTAATTTTACCGTTGTTATCATCTATAGTTGCGGTGATAGCCGCACCAACTCCAGTTGAATCAATAACAGTTACTGTAGGAGCTACAAAATAATTACTGCCACTATCAGTAATTGTAAGACTTTGTAATGCACCAGCACTCAACGTTGCAGTTGCCTGTGCACTATCTCTTGTGTTATTTAATGAAAGAATATATTTGTATGCATATTTAGCTTCAAGATCATCAAGCACATCAACACCGGTATCCATATTTTCGCCAGTATACTCATAAAGTTGACATCTCATTTTATAAACAGGTAAATTACTCAATTGGTAAAATGGTTGTTCGTGCTCTACATGCATAATTTGAAAGAAAGATTTACTTAAAGGAAGATATATTACATCACCTTCTATTGGTCTTTCAACGGTAATCTCATTATCATATCTTTGTACAGCATCTGCCCATCTTCTTCTTGATACTATAAATGTTGCTTCATCTCGTATTTCTACACCAAATCTTGTAAAAAGATCACCTTCTCCATCAAAGCCTTCTGTGTTCTCAATATACATTTCAATCATATGCGATGAATTAAAACTTGATACTGGATCATCTCCAAGTATTCTGTCTTCATTCACAAGATCGCGTGGTAAATAGTATACGTCTTGACCATAGGTCTTAAGCGCCTCAATAACTATATCTTCATAGAGGTTTTGCTCTGATCGTACTTTTTGACTGAAATATAAATTAGTTGCCATATCATCCTACGAAAAAGTCAGGTGGAAATTCGTGTTCTAATCTCAAGTTTTCTCTGAGAGTTGCAATCTCTCCAGTTGCATCATCATATATTTGTCTTCCGTTTAAAATGACTCCTCCAGGTAGCTGCATGCCTTCAAACTTAATTAAGTTTTGACCCCACTGCTGTTTAATTAATGCAGTTGTATATTCTTTAATAAACATATCATTAAATATTGATGTGTGTTCAGTTTCACTTACTTCAGTATAAACTTCTGCTACAATATAATCACCTTCTTTAATATCACCATCAGCAAAATCTCCAAAAATATATAATCGATTTTGTCTTCTTGAAAACTGAACTTGTGGCGTACCATTTAATTTCATATCAAGTAAAGAAAGATATTGTTGCATTTGTTCATAGTATGCTAAATCACCAGCAAAGTTCATTAAATCTGCAATATCGTTTAACATCATTTGATACTTAATATCAAAAAAGTTTCTAGAATTATTAAATGAACTTGAGAGTGGAAACATTTTCGAAACAAAAATAATATTATTAGCTAATGTAATATATTCATTAGTAACATCATCTGCAGTAATTTGATGTTTAAGATACGTTCTTATAGTGGCATCAGAATGAAACTCACGATAATACTGTAAAGCTTCGTCTACTCGGTCTTCCAGTTGGTCTTCATCAACATTGACTTCGATAACCGGTTCACCTAGACGTCTTTTGCAATAGTCTATGAGAGTTGCACGTGATGTAGGAGTTGCCATTTTAAAATCCTTTTATGTTATTTATAACATTACGCGTATTAAGTTAACATTCATTTTTGTCTCTTCTGTTAATGCCATACTACTCTCCTAATTATGCTGTCATATAAGTTAATTTTATTATCATATTAGTTGCTGATGTAAAATCAGAGTGTATAACTTGATTGTAAGCTGCATCACCAGATGCCCCATAATAACCAACTACTTTTGTATCATTTGTTTGTGAAAAAAAGAACATACAAGGCTCATTTCCCATAGCATTACCCCAAGCATTCCCAACATTAGCATCTGTATTAAGAGTATTTATAGTAAAAGGTAAAGTCTTAATCTTTAAACTGGTACCACCAGTTGAATCTGAAAAATTTGATATTCTAGCATAACAAGTAACCAAATTACCTATTTTAATATATCTAGCACTACCAGAAGCAACAATTATAGTTCCACTATCAACAGTTGGTGTCCAAGTTCCCTCTTCATAGTCATCCAAAAGATTAGCTGAACCAGTGCCACCTAAGTATACACCACCAGTAACTTCTATACCATTTGATACTGTTTTAATTTTAGTTGAATTATCAAATTTAGCAAAAAAAGAACTATTTTTATCTGCACCAAATAAATTCTCAGAATTATCAGCACTATTAACTCTAAATACGTCAGTAAAAATAGTAAAAGGCATACCATTATCAGACAAAATTCCATTATTATTGCTAGTATGACCTATCTTAATATCTGCACTAGCACCAATATGTAAAGAATTAGTATTAAATGTAAAGTCACTAGCATCATTTGGCAAAGTAACATTACCACTGCTGTTTATACGCATACGTTCTGAATAAGAAGCAGAACCTGTTCTAGTTTTAAAAGTAAGGTCACCAACATACGTTCCTGTCTGTACTGTTTGCAAAGCAAATTGAGCATTTCCACTTTCAAGACTTATACCACCATATCGCTGTGCCGAACTACTGTCAGAAGCATTACGAAATCTAGCAATCACATTATCCGTAATACTGTTTGAAGTAGAATAAGTGTCAGAGGCATCACCACGAACATCAAATTTTCTTGGGGTACTAGGGTCACTACTACCAATACCAACATTGCCAATGCTGTCTATTCTCATGCGTTCTGTTGATGATGTCCAAAACAGCATTGCATTATCACTATGACTATATCTAATCATACCACCATATTCAGCATTAGTAGTAGTGTTATCACCAAAATAAATACTGCCATTACCAGAACTGTTAGTTTGTAAAGATAATATAGATGCAGAACGAGTATTGTCTCCTATTTGTAAATCTCTTACTGAACCAGTTGTGTTTATACCAACCCTATTGTTAGCTGAGTCTACAACAAGTGTGTTTGTGTCTACAGTTAGATTACCTGACATTGTAAGGTTAGTTATGCCTGTGTAAGCACCAGTTATCCTTGCATCAGGCACTGTGCCACTGTCTAGGTTATCTGCGTTTAACTGTGTGATTACGAAAGTTCCATAGGCTACGATATCTACGTCATCACCATTAACTAAGTCTTCTGTAAAAACAATAGAGTTACCTGAGGTGGTTGTGACGTCTGCCGTAGACATACGAACACCGTTTACAAATACATCGACATACCCTGCATCATAAGCCAGGGTGTTACCATTAGCGTCGGAACCTGAAAGTGTTCCAGTTGTGGTTGTTATATCATAGTGAAATCTAGCTGAGGTACCGTTTACCGTAGAACCTGCAGCTGCCCAACCTGAGCTTTTGTAAACCTTAAGTTCTCCCTGGGTAGTGTCGTAGTATAAGTCGCCTTCGTCTAAGGCTGAACCATCAGGGTCTTGGCTAGGGGCAGAGCTTAATGCACCTAAATAAATGTTGTTGAAGCTGTCTGATAAACTCTGAGCTGTTGTTGCAGAACTCGCAGCTGCTGTTGCTGAGTTTGATGCATTAGTAGCTGAGGTAGCTGCAGCTGTTGCTGAGTTAGATGCATTGGTAGCCTGGGTGCTTGCTGTTGAGGCTGAGTTAGATGCGTTAGTAGCTGAGGTACTGGCGTTGCTTTCGCTAGTGGCAGCGTTTGTTTCTGAGGTAGATGCAGCTGAAGCTGAGCTTGCAGCATTGGTTGCAGATGTAGATGCATTTGATGCTGAATTACTTGCGTTGGTTTCTGAAGCTGCTGCATTAGTTTCTGAAGTTGATGCATTAGTTTCTGAGGTTGCAGCGTTAGTTGCTGAAGTAGCAGCATTAGTTTCTGAAGTTGCAGCAGCACTTGCTTGCGAAGATGATGTAGTTGCAGAAGCAGCAGCGGCAGTAGCTTGAGAGCTAGCAGTTGTTGCAGAACTAGAAGCGTTTGATGCTTGTGTTGAAGCAGTCGAAGCATGTCCTGATGCTGATGTAGCAGAAGCAGCAGCATTAACAGCAGATGTATTTGCCGCATTTTCACTTGCTAAAGCATTTGTAGCACTTGTTGCAGCTTCAGTCGCTTTTGTTGCTGCTGTAGTAGCATTTGTACCTGTTGATGCTGCACTGTTTGCTGCAGAAGTTGCAGAAGCAGCAGCATTAGTTGCAAATGTTTCTGCCTGAGTAGCATAAACTTGTATTGTAGAAGCATAAGTCTGAAGTGTAGCAGTAGATGCACCTGTTATTTGAAATACTGAAGTTGCCATATTTACCTCTAATTAATTATATCGAGTTCAAAAGAAATACTTGGTTGCACAGCAGCATCTACTGATGCTTGGTCTGTGCTTGCTATTAATTCTTCTATGTCTGATTTTATTTGTAAGTATGATGCTTCATAAATACTTTTACGTTCGTCATTAAAATAATCAGCTGCATATATACATGCACCATAAGTCATTAAATCTGGAGCAACTAAAGATAAAGTATTTGTATCTGAATCATTTACTAATGTTGTTGCTTCGCCTTTATAAATAAAATTAAAGACAGTGCCTGTAGTTGGAACTGGCTTAACATACCAAAAGTTTTGAAGTCGAGTATAGTATTGAGGTTTTCCTGTTTGAGGAAGAGTAGTAGCTAAATCTATAAATTTACTTAAAGGAACTCTATTAATTACTGTATCACTGCTTTGCGTTAAACCAGTATATGCTTGAACAATTTCAATATAATCTGATGGTATATAAACTTTGCCTTCACTTTCATTATATAATTGTGAACCCGTTGTTCCAACAGTAATAGTAAATAATTTTTCTAATCCTGGAAACCTAAGTGTTCTTTGAATTTTTTGTGATGCACTTTTTAAAAAACTTTTCGCTAAATCTGTAGTGCAATCGGATCGGTTAATTAGATTTTTTACATCATTTTGTAATTCTACATAAGTTGCCATTTAAATTTCCTTTAATGTGTAAGGAAACGCTCACAATCGTGGTTTTTTAACCATTTAATAATATCTTTAACTGGAGCTTTATATACATCTACGCCTTCACTAAGCATTTGATCAACTACTGCAACTGGTATAGATGCAAGTTTCATCATATCTTTGGAGTCAGTCCAACCACCTTGTTCTCTTTGGTAATCCAAACTTTTTAAAAAATAATCAGGTATTTCTTGGGTTTTTGTTGTATATAATTTATTTCCTTCTTGCACAATGCTGTGCTTAATATCTTTAATATCCATTATTTCTCCTTAAAAAATGGGACGCCTTGTAAGGAGAGCAAAATTAAGACGCCCCATAATAATTTATGCCAAGTCGAAAATATAACCTGACAAGTTATAGTTAGCGTGCTTTAGGCCATATTCAGTTACTAATGCATGAGTATCTGCATCACCTGTTTTAGCAAGCAATTCTCTAGTCATTGGACGTAGTTCTGCAATTTTCCAATCACCTGGATCGTACAAAAATGCAACATCAGTTCTCATGAATCTATTCATAACAACTCTATATTCACCATATGGAGAAATATAAACATCAACTACGTTAACAAGAGTTCTTCCACCGTTAGTAAAATGCTCTTGTCTAGCGTTTCCACTTCCAACTGCTGATCTGGTGTATCCAGCAATAATAGTTGAGTCAGCTGGCTTAATCATTAAAATATTGGCTTCTGCACCATCATCATATAATGCATCACCTAATGCTAATATATTAGCTTCAGATAACGTAGCTGCAGTGCCTGCATCAACAGTATTTGCTATAACAGCATTACCAGCTCCATCATTACCCCAACAGTTAGCAGTAAGTCTTGCAGTAGTAGAGTTACCTGCTGAAGCATTATTTCCTCCGACAGTTCTATTTCCTACTAAATTAAACTCCATATCACGTTTAAATTCTGCTGCTTTTTTCGAAAGTTGATAAGCAGTTTCTTTAGCCCTGCCGTATGCATCAACTGCATCTGAAGTTGCAGATACTTTAATAGTATGAGATTGAATTTGAGTATAATTCTGTCTCATTGTGGTTGGTGTTAACGTAGCATCTGAAAAATCAGCTCCTTCAACTCTTGCATTTTCTGCAGTTGAAGCTAGTGAGTCTTCTTGCCATTGAAACAAAGTATTGCTAACACTTTCTTTTCCAATTGATGATAAGAAAGGTGTTGCAGTTGGTGAAATATTTGAAATGATATCCGAAATATCTTCCTTAATACCTACTTCTTGATAGGTTTGCCATGTAGCCATTAGTTTTATCCTTTTCTAAAAATGACGTTAATTTATTTTTGCCACTTGGATAAAAAAGCATTTGTTGCATCATCAGTAGAACCAGTTTTATGTAATCTTTCCATAGCTTCATTTTGTCTTCTTTTAGCTGTAGTAGGATTACTAGTACCTGATTTTAAAACTCGTTTTTGTTTCCTCACAACTCTTTTTTGTGTGGCAACTTTTTTACCTTGATCATATCTCATAGCTTTAATCATCATTTCTATAGCTGTAGGTTCGACAATAGTGTCTACTACTTCTGCTGTTAAACCTTGATTAATAGCGTATGATCTAACATCATTGTATAAATTTTGAGACCAATCAGGAACTCGTTCTTGGAGTACTTTAATACTCTTTGATGCTTCTTCTTGAAGTCTTTTTTGATATTCATTTTTTACATTCTGAGCATAGTTATATGCTTCTTGTGTAAAAAAATCTAAATCTTCTTTAGCCATTTGAGACTCGCGTCTTAATTGCATAAAGTCATCATCACTCATAGTTTTTGCAGCCACTAGCATGTCGACTTCAGCATATGGCTTATAACGTTCTTGTGCTTTTTCCATAAGCTTTTGTAAGGACGCTTCGTATTGTAATGATTTATCTTCAAGTGCTTTTCTTTGAGTAGCAACTTCTTGTGATTTAATTGTTAGAGATTTTTCTTGACCGTGCAGTCGTTTTAGATCTTTAACAGATACTTCTAACTCATCATTACCTACTTTAACTTTTGTAATCATATTATCTTCAGCAATAATAGCTTTAGGTGTTTCCTCGTCGACAATAGTTTCATTGCCGTCTTCGTCAACTTCAACAGTTACATATTCGTATTGATCTGAGTCTTCTTCTTGAAGGTCTGTTTTTTCTTCTTTAACTTCTTCTTGATCAGGCGCTTCTTCTGCTGCTCTAACTTCATCAACAGGTTTAGCGTCGTCTTTAGTCTCGTTTTCTTCTGGCTTTTCAGCGGATTTCCACTGAGACATAAAGGCATTTGTTGCTTCTTCTGATGAACCAAAAGAAGCGTCAAAAGGTGATTTTTCAGTAGACGCGTTTGTAGTCTCTGACATTTCTATTCCTCATTCTTTTTTAAAATTTGATTTTTCATTAGTACTTGTTGATTTAAAGTATTAATGACTTCTTGTATTGATCGTGCACTATAATAAGCAATGTTTCGCTCATCATTTTGTGATGGATCTGTGTTAAAAAATACTTGGACATATTGATCCAATAATGCTTTAACAACTTTATTAAAGTTTTCGTTTTTTAAGAGTATTTCAGCATCTTGGCCTTGACTGACCAATTGATCTTCATTTGTACTCATTTAGCTCTCCTTATGTTTTTAGGAATTAGGACTTACAATACCTGTAGTCTGTTCCTTAGGTTGTGATTTAAGTATCTTTAACTCTTCATAAGCAACATCTGCTTTAGTTTCTGAGTCAAAATCTCTTCTATCAGCTTCGATATTCATATTAGCTATTTCAGCTTGTGACTTAGCTAATTCTAATTCCATGCGGAATTTAGCTTCTTCAGCATCAAGTGCTAATCTTTGTTCTTGTACAGCTATTTTACGCTCTTCCATTTCTAACTGTTTCATAGCAATTTGTTGTTGCATTTGTTCAGCAGCAGAGGGTTCTGGAGGAGGTACTTTATCTGGTGGTATTAAGTATGTATCAACATCTTTTATACCTTGAGCTAATAAAGATTGACGAACCATATTATATCGTTCTTTCATTCCATAGTTAGCTTGTAAGCCAGGGTCTTGAGTTAACTGTGCATGAATTGCATTATATTTTGATGCTTCTCTTTCAGTTTCTCCATAACCCAATTTGAATGCAACTTGGACATCTTGTCTGTGGTGCCATTGGTTTGGAGTAACTTGAGCATATGCTCCGGCAACATCTATAATTTTTTGGTTATCTTCATGAATTATACAAAGTCTATATATTTCAAGAAATAACGGTTTTAAGAAATTATTTGCGAAGTTTCTTGCAATGATTTTGGAACGTTGTTGTGAAAGATTAACGAGTTGCTCGACCATTCCTTGTGAATTTTGATTAGATATGGCGTCTTTGTTGAGACCTTGCGAGAGCTTTGAAATGCCGCTAGTATTTTCTCCATCTTCTTCCAACTTTTGTACGGTTTGGAATATGAATGGGTTAAGTGGGTTCTGAGGTAATGGGGATACACCATCAGCGCGAGTGACATTAACAATGCCTCCTAATCTATTATCTAATAATTCTCTTGGATTTAATAAAGATCCTTTAGTAACTATGTAACGTGGATTAGTTGTTACCGAACTATGATCTAATATTGATCTCATTAATACTGTTCTAGCATTTTGAGTAGGCAATAATTTATATGCAAAATTTTCACCATGAAACCTGTGTGCCACTGGTATTGGTGTAAATACAATAAATGGTCTTCTATCAACTTCTTCATATTCAAGAAGTGTATTACCAGCAATTAGTATCTTAAATAATTTACTAATTCCTTCGCCTTCCATATCAGCTTCTATATATGCTTCATAAACAACAATCTCTTTCATTTGTTCTTGTCTATGATGATCGTCAGAATTTACAGAAGTAGGACCAATTTGCTCATGACGATAATATCTTTCGTCATAGTTTTTACCTAACGGATCTTCATCTGAGCCTATGCTTTCAATTAAGTCTTCATCAAAACCCATTTTAATTAAATCAGTTTTACGCATAGATTTTCTATGAGCAACAAAACCATCTTCAATATTTTTGCTCATTGGGTTAATAATAAATTCTTCAGGTGGAATTACATCAATTACAACTTTGCTATTGTTTGTACTTTTTATAAATGTACCACTAAATCTTCCATCAGTTTCGGTAAATTTACCTAATTCCATAGATGGATCGACAAGAGCTTGGTCTAATTCTTCAGAAGTATAGTCTTTAAATTCTTCTTCAATTTGATCAAGTTTTTCTTCCCAATAAACTTTAACAATACCTACACGAGACATAAGTCCGTCGTGCATAACATCTCTCATAATTGAAAAACCATCGTTTTGTCTATGCAATACATAATTGGTATACGCAGTACAAACTCTTGATGTTTCAACGTCTTCAGGACCTTGAGGTGTAAAATGAATTACGTCGTTACCTGCTGAAAATGTTTCTAATAAAAGTGATTTTAAACCTTCTACACCATCATAAACATCTTGGGATACGTAACTACTATTACCGTTTGATTGTCTTTTTGGAAGTTCTCCATGATAGTAACGCATAATTTTTTCGCGCTCATTGCTTAAATCACTATCTGAATAACCTATAGAACCTTTGATTTCGTCTTTGCAGAGTGCAACAAGTTCGTCTTCTGATAGCGCTTTAAAATCTGCCATTAGATTGCCTCCGAATAAAAGTTATTATTAATTTGTGTTGGTTTCCAACCTTGTTGATGACCATAATTTGCTAACGCTAAAGCCATTACACAATCATCAAAACAACCTGGTTCTGCTTCCATTGATCCAGTTTCTGTTTCGATATATGTTAGTAATTCTCTTAATGTTACTTTGTCATAAATTATCATCTCATTAAGTCTTAAAGATGCTCTTAATTCATTTATAACTAATGGTTTAGATTTAGCAGTAGTTTGAAAACCTAATTTAGTCATTTCTTTATCGCTCATTTTGTCTACAACAATTTCAATGTGAAAATTTGTATATTCAAAATCTTTATATAAGCGAGTGCACGTTAGTAATCCGTGTGAATTACTTTCGACAATTATATATGCATTATTAAAAAATTCGCCTAAATGATATAATATTGTAGCAAAGTAATCTGGGTGAACATGTGCTCTATACGTTCCTACTAAATTTTTATTTTCATCAAGTATTTGAGCTACAGAATAATCTCCACCTCTTATACCCATTGCAACATCAGCACCTATAGTATAAATACCTGCTGGATCAACATCTTTATATAAAATTAACTCACCTCTTGGGTGGTTATTCCATTTATCTTCTTCTAATGCTAAACGCTGCTTTACTGGTTCTGCTTTATCAAGCATTTCTATAATTTGATCAGGATTAAAAATAGGTCTACCAGATGTCAAAAATGCTTCATCAGCATTTGCTGGATATTCTTGTCGAAATAAATCTATACCATTTTGTGCTATTTTTTTACGTCTAAAAGCTAATTGGTTATCTGAAAGATCATGCTCTTTTTTTAGTTCTAACTCATCAGGTGAGTATTCCATATTTTCTTGCGCTTGTTCAGAATATTCTTCTTGAATAAACCAAGGTAAAAATACAGGAATAAAACCATTTGTACCTTCTACTGCACCTCTCCATAAATCATAAAATTTACCTGAAACACCATTTGCCGTAGACTCTATAAATACTGCAGTATTATCTTTATTTGGTACCGCTTGCATAATAGCATTAAAGTTTTCTTCGGCTGTAGATGGAGACCAGAATGCTAGCTCTGATAAATGGCAAACTGTAATAGTTTCACCTCTAGCAATTGAGTCACCACCTGCAGTAGCAACAACATATGAACTATCAAGAAAATTAAAGTTTATTTCTTTTCTTGATGAATACTTTGTATGAGGTTTTACAGGTTCAGGACAATTATCGTGATATCTTCTTGTCATATCAAACAAAGCTCTTGTTGAGTCAGCATGATGTGTTACAACCATGCCTCTTTGAGCTTTGCGTTGTGATAGCCACCAATATAACCAACCACCTACCATTGTAGATAATCCCATTTGGCGAGCTTTAAGAATTATAACTCGTATTTTGCCTTCTTTTTCATATTGATTATTTATGATTTTAAGTAATTGTGACTGTGCAACATTAGGTTTTAAGTTAACAACATTACCGTCTTTAGTACGTATTTTTAAACAATTTGAGGAATAAAATTCAAAATTATCCCTCAATTTCTTTCGTATCATCAACGCTTTTTGGTTCATCTAAACTTGCCAGCCACTCTTCAGCAACTGCCTTTACTTCTAATTTATTTACTGGTTTTTGCTTTGTGAACTCTAGCAATGCTTTTGCTGCACCTGCTTTAGTATTTGCAGCATCAGGACCTTCAGCAATTTCGAGTAGGACTGTTACTGCTCTTTTAGCAATATCGTCATCATTAGGTAATAATCCTTGTTCAATCATTTTATTTACCTTCTCTTTTGCTTTGATTTTAATTTTGGCTCTTTCTGCTGCGAGTTCTTTTTGTTTTTTGCCCCACCCGTCAGGTAAGCCACTTGGACGACCTGCTTTAGTCCTAGCCATGTTTCTAAGATGTTCGCAAAGTCTTTCATATTCAGGACCGCCTTTTTCTTTTAGAAGTTTGTTTGGGTGCTTGTGTAGATTTTGTTTCGTCCACTTTGCTCCCACTGTCGGTTTCCATTTTGCTCTGGTTTTCTTTTGCATCTACAGCTCCGTTAATAGTACTTACAAAATAATCCATACAAAAATTTCTAGTGTTTATTGTAGATCTAACCATTTGAACTGGAGGTAAAGCATTTATAAATTCTTTACCAATTATGATTTTTCCATCTAAAGTTAATTTGTTGTCATCAAACATTTTTTCAAAATTTTTTACCATTTCAAAATATTCATTAATTTTCATTTTGCTCTCCTTAAATTAATTCGTTACACTTAAGACAATGCATAATAGTTTACGCCAGTGTTGTTACTAAACGTAGCTTCTTTCATTTGCCTAATTTGATTAAGTATTTGTGATAAAGTCATCTCTTGCTGTACAGAGCCATCTTCAGTTTGTACGTTGTATTTTACAATAACTGAATTAGGGTCAATACCATTAGCTCTAATTACTTCTTCATAAATTGGTGTATTAGCTATTTCTAACAAAATTCCATGATAAATTTCTCTCATTTCTTGACCATGAACAGGGTGAACAGCAAATGCATCATGTGTATGCATAAAACCTGGAACACCTCGTTCTCTTAATCTTTTAGCTAATGCTCTTTGTACATAAGCATCTAATGAGTGATTTAAAAACGCAGCAAATCCAGTAATTGCAAGTTTATCTTGATATACTGGAACACCTATTTTTTTGTCTTTACCAATTTCCCAATTTACTCTTCGTTTAGAACTATCAGGTAACTTTCCTGTATAAACAGAAACATCACCATCAGGTAATGGTACACGAACAGCAAAATCATTTTTACCTTGGAAATCAAACATAGTTGAAGCTATAGCTCTAGCAATACCTTCAGCCATTGCAGCACCAGGATAATTTTGATCAAAAATTAACTCTAATTTATTTTGTATATTTTTAAGAGTTTCTTTTTGTTCTGGATCTTTCATGTCATTAAACTGATCAGGTAATTGTTTTGAAAGTTCAGCAAAACCTGCACCTCTAGCAGTAATCTTAACTTGACCATATGATCTTCGATTAGCTAAAAATTTCTTTGCTACTTTTCGAGACTTAGTTGAACCTAAACCTGTAACTTCTTGTATATGATCAGCTGGTAATCTATATAGATCGCCACCAGGTGCATCAGGATCCATGCTAAGTAAGTTTGCTACTTGAGCTAGTCCTGGGTCTCCTGTAAGTGCGGCGTGTAACTGATATGCAGAAGAAGTGCCATCAAACCATACCGGATAGGCTGAATTAAAGCCTTGTAATAAGTTTATTGCTTCTTCATTTTGAAATAATTCACTTGTAGGTATTTTTTTAAAATCGGCATTTTGTTTTTCTAAAAATGCTCTCATTCTTCCAATTTCTACAGCTAATCTTTGTATTTCAAATCCATGATCTGATACATCAAAAACAGCATGATTTTTCTGATAAACAGTTTTTGCATCTCGTTTATCATTAAATATCATTGGAGCACCACCTCGCTGATATGCGAATATGTTGCCACCTTTCATTTTTGAACCTGCAACCATATAGTCAATTAAAGGCATATTAAGATCTTCATCACTTAAATACTCTGATCTAGGTCTTCCTGCTAAGTCCATGTATTGCTGAACTGTGCCAAATAAAATTCCTGCTCTTTGGTTATATGGAATTTCATTACCTATACCTAAGTGATCTCTAATTGAGTGTAAAAAACTTTCAAAACCAGAAGCACCTAATGGTCTCCAATTTGGAAACTCCCATATTGCTTTACCTGCTTTACCTTGGTATGAAGCAGAACCATTTAATGTGTCTATACGTAATCTATCTTGTGCTCTTCGCTGCATATAAACTGGAGACATACCACCTTTATCAGTTTGATTGTCTTCATATTGTTTTAATGCTTCAGCTGTAGCTAACGTATATGCACTATCAGTAGTTCCATCTTTTTTAAAGACTAAATCTAATCCTCTATAATGCCTTGGTTTAGTCATCATACCTGAAAGTAACTTATATATCATATCATTTATAACTAGAGGCTGTTGTTGCTCTCTTTCTATAAATTCAACAGTGTTATCGTAACTACCTAATATATGACCATTTACTTTTGGTTTTTCTGTTCTAGGTTCTTTTGTTGCTCTATTAATATATTTACGTGCATTATTTTGATTTGCTTTATTAATTAATGCAGAGTCTTTTGGCTCTACAGTGTAAATAGGATACATTACACCACCTGCACTAGTTCTAAATGCAACTTCAAAATCACCAATAGCACCACTTTCTTGTAATGCTTTCATTATAATTAAAAAGTTTTCGCGATGAGGAGCTAATGCTTCTTCTACTTCATTACCTTCTTTAGTTTCAACTAAATCAACAATGCGACCGTTTGGTTCCATTAAATCAATAGCTTTTAGATATGCAACTGCTAACATAGAAACGTCGGTATCAGGTGTTATTTGACCTAAAATAGCTTTTAAAGTATTTGCATTAATACCTTCTATATTTAGATTATTAGCAAGGTTTTCTATTTTTTCATTAAAAGCTGCGTCAATAACTTCTCTATTTCTTTCAATATCAATAGCATCTTTTTCAATTTTATCTAAATCTTCTCTACGCTTTTTAAGCATAGGACTACCATGTTTAACTTTAGCAAACTGAGTAATAGGCACCATCATTTGTGCATATTCTTCGTTTATGCCTTGCTGATATGTTTTACCTGTATAAATGTTATCTAAAACACTATTAACAGTCATAAAACCGTCGCCTTTAAGTAATGACAAAAATCTTTGAATAAGATCCTTAATTTTACCTAAAATATACTTTGGGGTAACTTCGTTATATCTTGCACTTTCTAGCCTTGCTGACATTTCAGCTAATACTTCCATTTCTTGTGCAATGTTTGATAGCTCAGGATATAATTCCTCAA
>Ga0255773_10002385_pt1 | contig 17451 bp, 10 predicted proteins | sample 011ome_17_FD_179971 | JGI IMG/M metagenome (GOLD analysis project Ga0255773, IMG submission 179971) | Coastal salt marsh microbial communities from the Groves Creek Marsh, Skidaway Island, Georgia - 011502XT metaG (version 2) | ecosystem: Environmental > Aquatic > Marine > Intertidal zone >...
CTCCGGAGCAGGAGCTGGGGGCGCCTTTTCGACGACCGGAGCAGCGGGAGCGGCAGGAGCCGCTGGCTTCTCCGCAACTGGGCTCGCAGGCGCAGCTTTTGCCTTGGGTGCCAAATCGATTTTCCCGGAGATTTTGGGACCATCGAGCTTGGCGGTACCGCGAATCACTTCCGGCTTGGCCTTTTCCGCCTCTATGCGCTCAGCCTGAATGGCTTCTTTCTCCTCCCGCTTCTGCTGAATGAGCGTCTCTGCCTTGTCTTTGCTGGTTTTATCCGATGCAAAGCTCTCCAGCAAGAGATCGTACTGCGCCTGGTCAATCTTGGCGTTTCGATTCTTTTCAACTTCGTGGCCCTTGGACTTGAGGTAGTCCACAGCCGTATCGAGGCCGATGTTCAACTCACTGAGAACCTTACTAATTCGGTAACTACTCATAGATGGCAAATTTCGCTGCTACGGATTAAAATTATTGATCTTCAAATTCTTTCTTCAGAACTGAACGAACTTCTTCAATGGTTTCCACCTCCAAATCAGCGCGGCGAGCCACGTCTTCAATTTCGGCGTTCAGGACGCTCTTGGCCGTATCGTAGCCGCTCTTGCGGAGCTGCTCGATGACCCATCCTTCGATTTCATCGGTGAATTCCAAGAGTTCAACGTCTTCTTCGTGCACGACATCCTCGCGGTACACATCAATTTCATATTCGGTCAATCGGCTGGCCAAACGAATGTTGTTGCCGCCACGGCCGATAGCCAAGCTGACTTGGTCGGCGGGGAGGTACACATCCACATGACGACGCTCTTCGTCCATAACCATGTTGCTGATCTTGGCAGGAGAAAGGGCGCGCTGAATGAAGAGCTGCTGGTTGGTCGTGTAGTTGATCACGTCGATGTTCTCGCTGCGGAGTTCGCGGACGATGCCATGGATACGTGACCCTTTCATGCCGACACAGGCGCCGACGGGGTCGATGCGGTCGTCGTAGGACTCTACCGCCACCTTGGCTTTTTCGCCAGGAATGCGCACTACACCTTTCACGGTGATGATGCCGTCAAATACTTCGGGGATTTCACTCTCGAATAATTTGGCCAAGAACATATCCGCCGTGCGGCTCAACAAAATGAAGGGCTTCGTACCGCGGATTTCCACACTCTTTACGACTGCGCGAACGGTATCGCCTTTGCGGAAAAAGTCCTTTTCAGGGATCATTTCATCGCGGCGCAGGATCAATTCGTTCTGCTGGTCGTCGTAAATGATGAGTTCCCGGTTGCGCACGTGGTGGACTTCCCCGGAGATAATTTCCCCTTCCATGCCCTTGTAGCGCTTGAATAATTCGCCGCTATCGTGCTCTTGGACCTTTTGAACCAATGTTTGGCGGAAGGCCAAAATGAATCGGCGGCCCAGATCCAACATTTTAATCTCCTCAGAAACCTCTTCCCCAACCTCAAAATCTGGTTCGATTTTCAAGGCCGCAGAAAGGGCAATTTGCTCATTGTCGTCTTCGACCGCCCCATCTTCTACGATGGTCCGGTTGCGCCAAATTTCCAAATCCCCTTTATCGGGGTTGACAATCACGTCGAAGTTCTCATCCGTGCCATACTTCTTGCGAAGTTGGACGCGAAAAGCCTCCTCAATGAAGGACATCAGGGTGACGCGGTCGATGTTCTTTTCGTCTTTGAACTCGCCGAATGATTCGATGATGGCTAAGTTTTCCATGGTTTGGGAAAAAATCAGAATTTGAAATCCAATACAATTTTTGAGACGTCTGACAAGGCTACAACCTCGCTTTTGTCTACGTTCATTTTTCCTTTGCCCGAGGGCTTAGGTACGCGCTCCGTCCAGTTTAGCGTGATCTGCTCGCCGTCGTAGGACACAAGGGTCCCCTTTAACGTAGCTCCACCCTGAACCAGATTTACTTTGACTTCCCGGCCCACGTGCTTGGTATACTGGGCCGGCACACGGAATGGGCTAAACATACCTGGGGAGGATACTTCAATCGAATAGTTTTCCGAATCCTCGCCCAAGGCCCCCTCTATCGCTCGGCTCAATTTCTTCAGCTGGTCGATGGAAATATGGCCTTCCAACATGTCCGCAAAGACCCGGATTTGGTTCTCCGCGTTCATGTTAAATTCCACCAAGAAAGCCCCGCAGGCTGCGAGTTCCTGATGTACCAGTGTTTCCAATTCCCCGTGCGTCATGGTCATCAAAAAGTTATGAGAACAAAAGAGGGGACTTGCGGTCCCCTCTGTGTCGTGCTCACGAAGTTGCTGCAAAAGTACAAAATCTTCGCCAATTCTCCGCTATCTCCCTTTACCACTGATAGCTTAGTGTCATGGACCATTGTCTTCCGGGTTCCAAAACTCCCACTTGTTGGGCCAAACTCAAAGGGTGCGCATAGGCCGAATTGAACAGATTCGTCACCCCGAAATGAATGGACGCCCCTGGAGCCCAAAGCCAGGATGCATCCACGTGCCAAAGCACATACCCCGGAAGGCGCTCGGTTCCCCAATAGAGTTGTTCACTGGGCGCCAAGCGTTCCTTGGCCAGAAAATATTCCCCAAAGAGCTCCAACGTCCAGGGTCGCCGGCGTTCCGACTGAGCGTAGCGGAAATTCATTCCCCATTTCGAGGGGGCTACACTCGGTAAAGCCTCCCCATTGGCACGCTGGCCATGGACCCAAGCATAGGTCAATTGGGCATGCCATGGCCCCTGATGGGTATGTACCAGCCACTCAGACCCCCACAATTGGGCGTCTCCTGAACCGTATTCATACAACCATTGGCCATTTTCCCACACCGGATTCAGGGCTATAAAGGAGGCATAGGATTGGGCAAAAAGCCCGCCGCTCCACTCCACCTTGGGGCCGTCAAAATGCCATTGGGCATCCGCATTCCAAACTTGTTCAGGCCCTAGATTGGGCTGGCCGCGCTCGATCCGAGCCGCACTAATGTGGCGGCCATCTGCATACAGTTCTTCCCACTGGGGGGCCCGACTTCCGCGGCTCAATCGTATTTGGCCGTGATGCTGGTCTGAAGCCCTAAACGCGGCCCGAAGCAACGCGCTCCAAACGGGATAGGTCCCCCACTCTCCCCGAAGGCCCGAAGAAAGTTCCCATGGTCCCGCCTGCGCTTCGGAATGTGCAAAGCCCGCGACAAAGGATTGGGAGCCGTCTGGATAAATGCGGTTCTCGCTTTCAGGAAGTTGGCTGATTTCTCGTCGAAACCCTTGAATCCCCGCCGTAAACGTTCGTTGCCACCTCTGATTTTGAGTTGAAGAGATCGGGGTGTGGGTCCACGTCGTGGTCGAATTCCACGTGCGAACAGAGAATCCCAAATGCGTTTCCTCCCCATCGCCCTCCCGTCGGTAGGTGTCCTGAAATGCTTGGTGGCTGCGAATACGCGTTTGGCCCACCTGCCATTGGCTCTCAAGCGCGGCATAGAGTCCTTCAATGGATTGCATGTGTTCCGTGTGCTCATCCGCCGTATCCACCGGGGTTAGCGGCCCCTCAGGAATCCCAAGCTGACGAGAGGTAGCGGTCAAGGCCAGTTTGTGCTGGCCTGGGGCCTGGGTCACTTCTCCCCAGGACCACAAGGCCCGCATAGCCGTCGTTTGTCCGCCGGAGCCATGCACCGTGTCTCCGCGGGCATCTTGGTATTCTGAGGTTCGAGCGCGGGATGCGCCCACATAATAGGGGCGAAGCCCTCCGCCTGCCCCATGATGGCTCGCTTGGAGCCCGCGAATCACTTGGCCTCCGTAAAGCTGAATTTCGGTGCGTTCGGTCGATCGCGGCCGGACATCCGTCAAATAAAGCACCCCGCTTAGAGCATCGGTACCCAACGTCAATGTGTTCGGGCCCAGCATGATTTCGGCGTGGTCCACGCCGAGCAAGGGGAAATCAAGACCGTGGTCCGCGGCACCCTGCAAATTGTCGTACCTCGATCCTTGAAAAGCGGTTAGGACGCGATTTCCACCGAGTCCACGGAGTACAGGTTTCAGGCTTTGCCCTCCGGCGCTCGCCCATTGAATACTCGGGCTCTGGGCCGAAATACGGCGAATTTGGGTGGGGTCTCCTTGTTGGTACGGGCGTATAGCCGCAAAGGTGGCCGCCTCATTGGGGGCCAAAACCTCTTCCGAGGGACAGACATGAGCTTCGGTCAGCTCCATGAAAAAAAGGGGGTCCGGGAGGCTGTCCACGGTCCCAAAAGGCAAGCTGGTCAAGCCTGCCAATAAAGGAATAAGCATGAGTACGTTGGTTTTAAGTTCATCGTTGGTGGCCAAGCGGAAGGCCGCCGGGAGGGCCACGAACATGACGGAAAACCAAGGTGCCCTCAAACAGGTCGTTTGAATGGAATGCTACCAAGGGGGTGACAACCACCGACCCTAGGTGTGGGCGAAGGATGTCCAACGTAAAAACATGAGCGAATGAGGGCCATGGGTGCGCCTGGCAATGTGCCACTTGGGCATGCATATGGAGGCCGCCTTCCTCGCAGATTTCGGCGTGGTGATGGCAGCTGTGCTCCAAGGCATCTAAGGCCTGAATCCCCGTTGGAAGCAGGCTCGACAGGATGCACCACCAAATACCCAAAATTCGCATGAGGCAAATTTAGGCCCTTTCGTTCAGTCAAGTGCTGCGTTAGCCGAGTTGAACCCATGCTGTAGAATTTGGTTGTTTAATTTTGCCCTGCACACCCAGCCCATGAAAAACACTCTGTCCATGCTCGCCGTTTTGGCTATGCTCATCCTGGGGGGATCAACCCCAGCGAATGGCTGCGCTACGCCCACTACAGTAGGGCTAGCCTCCCGCACCGCCACGAGCATCACCATTAGTTATACCGCTACCGGCGCTTTTCACCAAATTGAATTTGGAACACTTGGGTTTGCGTTGGGCAATGGGCAGCGTTCGGCCTGGACGTCCAGTCCCACCTTTTTGGCCAGCAATCTAGAGCCCTCCACGGGCTATGATTTTTATGTACGCGATAGCTGCACGGATGGTACCGTATCGAGCTGGACGCCCTATTACGCGACCAGCACATTGTGTGGTGTGGCCGAATTGCCTTGGTTTGAAAACTTCGATCAAGATCAAATGACCCCGCAACCGGCCTGGCCCTTGACAGGTCCTGGTAGCTGGCCCAACTGCTGGCCCAGAAGCCCGACCACGGGCTATGGCTGGGTTGTTAACCCTGTTCCTTTCCCGAACAACTTTACCGGTCCAAATTCGGACCACTCCGGCCGGAGTAAGTACGCCGTATGCGATGTCATTGGCTTTACCGGCACCAACACGGATGCTACGCTGCGCACCCCGCAGATTTCGCTGGGGACGGTGAGCAGCCCAGAATTGAGCTTTTGGTACCACATGTTCGGTACCGGCATTGGAAGTCTTCAAGTTCAAGTGAAAGAGGCCGGCGCTTCCGGTCCATGGACGACCGTGAAGACGATAACTGGACAGCAACAAAGCTCGCAAGGGGCCGCTTGGACCAACGAGATTGTGTCCTTGACAGCCTGGGCCAACGATACCATTTTCATTCGCTTCAAAGCGGTCCGAAACAGCACTTTTACTCAGTTTGCCGACATCGCCATTGACGACATTCACGTGCGTCAAGGATCGGGTTGTCCTGCCCCTGCAAACGTTCAGGTAGCAGGCGTCACCTCCTCCACCGCCACCCTATCCTGGCTGGCGGGTGGGGGTACTTGGAGCCAAATCAGCTACGGTACAGGCACCGTATCGCCCGGCGGAGGGACAGTCGTGACCGCCTCAGGCAATCCTGGTACGATCACCGGTCTCAGCCCCAACACGACCTACCAAGCCTACGTGCGGGACAGCTGTTCCGTGGGTTCATCATCTACCTGGATTGGTCCAGTCAGTTTCACCACGGACTGCGTGCCCGTGTCAGCCCCCTACCTGGAAACCTTTGACGGCACCGCCTGGGCGCCAGGGGCTTGGGGCCAGCCTGGAACGATTCAAGGATGCTGGGACCGCGATGCGACAACGAACTACTTCTGGGCGCCAGGGCCTCCGGCTTTCCCGGCCTGGAATACGGGTCCTAGTGGCGACCATACCCCTACGGCGGGCGGTAAGTACATGTACACGGAAACCTCCACGTTTACCGCGGGCACGAGTACCATTTTAACGAGTCCAGCGATTGATTTGGCTCCTTTGGACACCCCACAGCTCTCCTTCTGGTACCACATGTACGGGGCGGATATCTCAGGGTTGACCTTGGACATTTCAACCGGCACATCGTGGACCCCATTGTGGTCCATTTCGGGCCAACAGCAAACGTCCTCAACGGCCGCTTGGTTGGAAGCCATTGTGGATTTGAGTGCCTATGCCGACGATACCATCAAGCTTCGCTGGACGGGCAGTAAAACCACGGTATTGACCCAAACGGCCGACATCGCTTTGGACGACGTCAACGTATACGAAAAGCCCTCGTGCCCCAAGCCCTCAGGTCTAGCGGTAACGGGGAATACAGCCACCACGGTGACTTTATCGTGGTCCTCCACCGGCGTTGCCCCATGGCAAGTGGAATACGGTAGCCCGGGCTTCACCCCGGGTAGCGGCACGGTGGTAACCGCAGGAACCAATCCTTTTACGGTGACGGGTCTAAATGGTTCAACGCCATATCAGTTCTACGTTCGGGATACCTGTGGTGTGAGTGGAACTAGTCAATGGGTCGGTCCTATCGGGGCGACCACCTTGTGTACCCAGGTTCCAGCCCCTTGGTCGGAAGACTTTAGCGGAACGGATTGGGCACAGAGTTCGGGGGTTTGGAACGATCCGGGCGACATTGGATTGTGCTGGAACCGTTCGGACACCACGGGCTATTATTGGACCCCACGCACTGGTGCCACCCCATGGCCCAACACCGGACCCAACAGCGGTGCAGGCGGCAGTGGTAAGTACCTCTACACGAACGTGAACGCTTTGACTCCATTGATCACGCGTGTCACGACTCCCTGGATTGATTTAACGGCTATCGATACCCCGGCTATTTATTTCTGGACCCACCTCTACGGTTCCAATATTGGCAGCATGGCGGTAGAAATCAACGACGGAGGTGGTTGGGTCAACCTCACGACGGTTTATCCGGGAGACCAAACAGCCAAGTCCTCCCCTTGGACCGAAAACATTGTCAACCTCTACACCTACCGAAACGACACCGTTCGCTTCCGCTTCTCGGCATCGCGCAGCAGCGGCTGGTGGGCCATGATGGGCTTGGACGATATTTCGGTAGATGCCGCTCCACCTCCCACCTGCGTAACTCCAACCACTTTGAGTGTAGCGAGTATTACCCCAACGGGAGCCACCGTGAGCTTTTCCACGTTGAGCGGCTATTCCCAACTGGCTGTTGGGGCAACCGGATTTACGCCGGGCTTCAGCACATTAACCAACCCGAACGCGACCTCGCCCACAGTGCTAACTGGCCTGACCTCCAGCACGTCGTATGATGTGTACGTTCGAGATAGCTGCGGCCCCGGATTGGTTTCTGGCTGGAAAGGCCCCTTGACCTTCTCCACCCAGCCTTGCCCTGCCGTGACGGCCAACTTTAACTACAGCGGCTTGGTGTTGACGCGCATATTTAGCGCCCAAGGATCCACCACAGGAAATAGCTATGCATGGGACTTTGGCGATGGAACGGGCGGAACCGGTAGCAGCAAAACGCATACCTATACTTCTCCGGGAACCTACAATGTGACGCTCATTGTGAGCAATTCATGTGGCTCTGCAGATACCTTGACCATTCCTATTACGGTTTGCGGCGTGTTGAGCGCCAATTATACGTCCATGGTGGCCGGTCTGACCGCGGCCTTCACCGCAGGAGGAGCAGGTGCTTCAGGATACTATTGGGAATTTGGCGATGGTGCGACCGGCACGGGAGCCAATCCTGTCCACAGCTATGCCGCATCGGGCCTCTACACGGCTACGCTGCGCGCCTATAATGCCTGTGGGGATACGGCTAATTACAGCTCGACCATTGTCATTTGCAATTTGCCCACCGCCGAATGGACGGCCAACATTCTCTGGTCCAATGGATCGGGCATGAACGTCCAGTTTGATGCTGGTTTTTCCATTGGAGCGACGTCCTATACTTGGTACTTCGGCGACGGAACACAGGGCCTAGGCAAGACACCGACGCACCTCTATGCCGTGGCCGGACTTTTCTACCAAGTGACCCTGGTCGTAGCAAATGATTGTGGGGGTTCGGATACACTCAGTAAGTCCTTGAGTACTGTGGGCATGGACGATGCGGGCATTCCGCTCTATGGCCTCTGGCCCAATCCCGTGGCTCCGGGCGGTCGCCTGATGATTCAGGGCTTGCCTGCTGCGGCCTCCTTCCAAATCACGGATGCTCTGGGCCGAATCATGGACCACGCCGCCGTCGAACCTGCCGGAGACCGTGCCCTATGGCTTGAAATCCCCACTCATTGGCCTGGAGGCGTCTACTTCCTTCGAACCGAAGAAACAACCCTGCGATTCGCTGTGACCCCATGATGCGGCACATGCTAGCGACGCTGGCGGTTTGCGTAGGGCTATCGGGCTGGGCGCAGCCCACACTATTTGGCAGTGCCACGACCGTTTGGGACAGCAGCCGAGCCCCGCAGGCCACCATGGTTGGCCAGGATGCCCTCTACTTGGGTGCTTCCGGAGGTACTTCCGACGAGGGCGTCCTGGTGTCTTATTCAGCCAAACACAAGACGATCTACAACGAATCGGTCGGAAACTGGCGCCTAACGTTTCTGAATGCGCTCACCAGCCATAGTCCAGAATGGACGCTTGAATTTAATGGCCGGGCGCGCATCGACGCCATGAGTAGCCGGCCAGGGGGCGAGGCCCTCATTCAGCTCGGCTACTTTGACAGCCTAAACTACAAGGGGACAACGTACTTCCACGCTAACCAGTACCGCCAAGCCTTTCTCACGGTGCATGCCGGGGATACCGCTCCGCCCGACTTGCTCTGGGAGCAGCCAGATACCACTTCGGTCGCAATTTTAGCGCACAATGGCAACATCCTTATGGTCGGAAATTCTGGTTTTGGAGGGACCGTCCGCCTTCACGAAGTGAGTCCAAGTGGGATGATTGTTCGTTCCAAGACACTGCCCGGCTTTGGCTACATTTCTGAGCTGATGGAGCTGCCTGACGGCAGTTTGTTCATTGGCGGGGGTTGTCCCAGTTTTCAAGTAAGCGTCGATTCCATCAATGTCAGTCCGGGAGCGACGTACAACACGTATTTGGCTTGTTTGGCGCCAGACTGGACCGGGCGATGGATGCGCTACTGGGAAGATGTGAGCTGCCACAATGTGCATTTGGCCTATTCCGAGCACCCGCAGTGGGACGGCCCATACATCTTTATGGCCGGTCCGAATTATCTCCCCTTCTCCATCGACAGCCTAAGCCATGCCGGCGCGAATACGAGCGGGGAGGATTTCTTCTTGATGGCCTTTGACAAAGCGGGCCACGTGCATTGGATCGAAGAAATTCCCGGCAACCAGGGCTTCTCTCGGTTTGGGCTGCCCGCTCGGCATGCCCTCGTCGCGGAGGGGGAAAACCTCTACCTACTAGGTCGTCACTACGGTACCGACATGTATTGGGGGACTGATACGGTGGGTTCCGGCTGGACCGTTGGAAGTGGGGCGTCGGTCCACCGTGCTGCCACGATGCTGCACTTTCACCTGCCGCCCAATGGACAAGGGGGTACTACCCCCCTGCCTAATCCGTATTTGTACCAAGCCATGGAGCTCCAAGCCTGGGGCCTTTTTGGCGATGCCTACCCCTCGGCCATGGTGGCGGGAAGCCCCTGGAGCTCCAACCACCCCATGGTCTATGTCTACCATTCAGACAGTTTGGGCGTGTCGGGCGGGGCCTTTCCCTATGAAACCCTGGTCTCCTCCAAAGCCAAAGCGGACGCCCTGATTGGTTTTGATCTCACCGTCAACATTGTCGTATGTGGCGTGCCCCTGCCTTGGCGGCTCTTCCCCAACCCGTCCTCCAACGAGGCGTGGATCACGTCCTTTGAGGGCGAGCGCCAGGTCCGAATTCTCGATGCCTTTGGTCGGATGGTCTGGAAAGCCACCGGATGGGCGCCCATGGCCCTGCCTGCCGAATCCCTGCCCAGCGGCCTGTACTACGTGACCATGGACGACCCCTTCCATCCGACGCAGCCATGGATGGTGCAGCATTGAGGGGGGTTCTAGTCTTCCACCCCCTACCTTTAGGCCCATGCGTTATCCCCTTGTTCTGCTCGCTCTCCTGACCTTTGTACTTGGCGCCTGCCAAGAAAAACCTCTGTGCTGTGAGCCGGCGCCCTGCCCGACATGCTGGCAGCAATACGGCAGCCCCTATGCAAACGTTCCGAATACGGAAAACATCCTATTGTACGAAATGAACCTCTGGAACCAGACTTCCGAAGGGACCTTGGCGGCGGCCGAAGCCCATTTGGACAGTTTGGTCGACCTACACATCAATACGGTCTGGCTCATGCCCATTTTTCCCCAAGGCACGGTAAACAGTGTGGGATCCCCCTACTGTGTAAAGGACTACCAGGGCGTCTCGGCGCGCTATGGCTCCTTGCAGGATATCCGCGATTTTGTGGCGTTGGCGCATAGCAAAGGCATCGCAGTCATTCTGGACTGGATCGCCAATCACACTGCCTGGGATCATCCCTGGGTGGCCGAGCATCCAGAATGGTACACCCAGGACACAAATGGAACCATTCTTCATCCCCCGGGCACCAATTGGCAAGACGTGGCGGACCTGAATTTTGAGGTAGATTCTATGCGTTTGGCGATGATTTCGGCTTTAAAATATTGGGTGCTGGAAGTAAATGTGGACGGTTTTCGCTTTGACGCCGCCGACATGGTTCCTGACGATTTTTGGGCCCAAGCCTTGGATAGCCTCACGGCCATTCCGGACCGAAAGCTCATTCTGCTCGCCGAGGGCGGCAATACCAGCCACTACGCCTCCGGATTTCACCTCACCTATGGCTGGACCTTCTACAGCCGCCTCAAAGACGTATTTGTTACGGGGTCTAGTGCGGGCATGCTCGCCTCCGCCCACAATCAAGAGTACGCCGGATGGCCTGCCTGCACACAGCGTGTTCGCTTTGCGACCAACCACGATGAATCCGCCTGGGACGCAACACCCTTCACCCTGTTTGGGGGCCGTTCTGCCGCCACCGCCGCCCATGTCTGCGCCACCTTTATGGGCGGCATTCCCATGGTATACACGGGGCAGGAAGTGGGAGAAACCGGCACCTCCTCCTTCTTTCAAAAAGACCCGGTTACCTGGGGCCTTCACCCAGGCATGAAGCAAACCTTCCAGGACCTGTTTGGGGTATATGCCGCGTCGGAGCCCGCTCAAACAGGGAGCCTTAAATCTTTTAGCCATCCGGACATCGTTTGCTTTAAACGAACAGCTGGAGTTGAAAATTTGCTGGTCTTTGTGAACACCCGGAATCAAACGGTCACCATGAACCTGGCCACGGAATTGAAAAATACCACTTGGACCAATGCCCAAACTGGGGCAAGTACCTCTCTGGAGACCACCCTTACCCTGGCCCCTTACCAATACCTTCTTTTGGAATGAACGTGAAAACTAAATGGTTGCTCTTTTCCATCGGCGGTTTGCTCTTGGTAGGAGCGGGATTATCCGTCATTGGGGAGGCCATACTGTTGAAAGGGGCGGGCGAAAGCTTCTTTTGGATGGGAACAGCAGGCCTCGTGCTCTTTAACGCGGGGCTATCCTTGTTTGGACAGGGAGTGGTGCTCCGCAGCAAAATGTGAGACGGCCGCAAGGTTACTTACATGCATAAAAAAAGGCTGCACGTTTGTGCAGCCTTTGCTCTCGTTGCCCCACTAGGACTCGAACCTAGACATACGGAACCAAAATCCGCTGTCCTGCCAATTAGACGATGGGGCATCGTGATTGGGAGCGCAAAGTTAATCCAACTGCGCTTTCTCACAATAGACTAAAGCGGGATGTTTCCGTGCTTCCGTTTTGGGTTGTGTGCCACCTTGTTCTCCAACATGGCGAAGGCCCGAATCAACTTTTGGCGCGTTTGGCTGGGCTCAATCACTTCATCCACATAGCCACGCGCCGCGGCACGGTAGGGATGCGCAAAGGCTTCCGCGTATTCCGCCTCTTTTTCGGCCCAAGTGGCCTCAGGAGACGCCGACTGCCCGATCTCTTTTTTGAAAATAATTTCGGCCGCTCCCTTTGCGCCCATGACGGCAATTTCAGCCGAAGGCCAAGCATAGTTCATGTCTGCCCCGATGTGCTTAGAATTCATTACATCGTAGGCCCCTCCATAGGCTTTCCGTGTGATGACTGTGATGCGCGGTACTGTTGCTTCCGCAAAGGCGTAGAGCAATTTGGCGCCGTTGGTGATGATGCCGTTCCATTCTTGGTCCGTGCCCGGCAAGAAGCCGGGAACATCTTCGAGGACAAGCAAGGGAATGTTGAAGGCGTCACAGAAGCGCACAAAGCGACCGCCTTTGGTGCTCGCGTGGATGTCCAAGACGCCAGCGAGGTAGGCAGGCTGATTGGCGACAATACCGATGGAGCGCCCAGCCAAGCGACCGAATCCGACCACCATGTTTTCCGCAAATTGGGCGTGGACCTCTAAAAAAGATTCGGGATCGACCAGCTCCTCAATCACCTCCCGCATGTCGTAAGGTTGCTGGGCACTTTCGGGTATGACCGTATTCAAGCGTGGTCGCGCCTCTTCTCCCGCGACGTAAGGGAGAAGCGGAACCCCGTCCTCACAGTTTTGCGGAATGTAGGACAGGAGCTGCTTGAACCCTTCTAGGGCCGCACGCTCGTTTGCATAGGTGAAATGCGTCACGCCACTTTTTGAGGCATGAGCGCTCGCTCCTCCAAGGTCTTCCGAGGAGACTTCTTCATGGGTCACCGTTTTGACGACATTCGGGCCGGTCACGAACATATAGCTCGATCCTTCCACCATGCCGATGAAATCGGTTAGCGCTGGGGAATACACAGCCCCGCCCGCACAGGGGCCCATGATGAGGCTCAACTGAGGGATGACCCCCGAAGCCCGGGTGTTGCGGTAAAAGATGTCGGCATAGCCGCCCAAGGACACGACGCCTTCTTGAATCCGCGCACCGCCCGAATCATTGAGGCCTATCACGGGACAGCCATTTTGGAGGGCCAGATCCAGAATCCTACAAATTTTCTCGGCATGGGCTTCGGCCAGGGATCCTCCTAACACGGTAAAATCTTGTGCAAAAGCGTAAATGGTACGACCGTGGACCTTTCCATAGCCCGTCACAACGCCATCCCCTAAATACGTTTGGGAATCTAAGCCAAACAACGTGCTCCGATGGGTGACCATTTGGCCTAATTCCTCAAAACTACCGGGATCAAAAAGTAGTTCGATCCGCTCACGCGCGGTCAATTTTCCTTTGGCGTGCTGTGCCGCGATGCGGTCCGTGCCACCACCCAGCATCGCTTCCTCACGGAGTTTCTGCAGGCGTTCCAATGCTTTTTTCTGAGCCATAAAACGAATATACCCCGGGAAGAGCTTAGGGTGACTTAGTCGTTGAGCTTCAAGACTGCCAAGAAGGCGTCCTGGGGAATCTCGACATTGCCCAACTGTCGCATCCGCTTTTTACCTGCTTTTTGCTTTTCGAGCAGCTTCCGCTTACGCGAGATGTCGCCACCATAACACTTGGCGGTCACGTCTTTGCGGAGGGCAGACAGGGTTTCGCGGGCGATAATTTTGGCCCCGATCGCGGCTTGGATGGCAATGACGAACTGCTGTCGTGGGATGAGCTCACGGAGCTTTTCACAGAGGCGGCGCCCGATGTCGTAGGCGCGGTCTTTGTGGATCAATGCACTCAAGGCATCGATGGGATCCGCATTGAGCAACACATCCACCTTGACGAGGTTGGATGCCTGGTAGCCAATGGGGTGGTAGTCGAAACTGGCATAGCCGCGGGAAATCGTCTTTAGCCGGTCATAGAAATCAAAGACAATCTCAGCCAAAGGCATATCAAAACTCAGTTCCACCCGGTCAGCTGTGAGGTAGGACTGTCCTGTGATGGTTCCGCGCTTGTCAATACAGAGCTTCATGACCCCTCCCACATACTCGCTTTTCGTGATGATTTGGGCCTTGATGAAGGGTTCCTCAATGCGGTCCAAGCCCGAGGGGTCCGGGTAATCGGAAGGGTTTGTGACCAAGATTTGCTTGGCGGGGTCCGCCTTCATAAATGCGTGGTAGGACACGTTGGGAACGGTAGTGATCACGGTCATATTGAACTCCCGTTCCAATCGTTCCTGGATGATTTCCATGTGCAGCATTCCGAGGAAGCCACAGCGAAATCCAAAACCCAAAGCCGCCGAGGTCTCCGCTTCAAAGGTGAGCGAAGCGTCATTCAGACGAAGTTTCTCCAAAGCGCCTCGGAGTTCTTCAAATTCTTCCGTGTCCACGGGGTAAATCCCCGCAAAGACCATGGGTTTTACATCCTCAAATCCCGCCACGGCCGCTTCAGCTGGGCGATCTACCGACGTGATGGTGTCCCCAACTTTTACTTCTTTGGCTTCTTTGATGCCGGAGATGATGTAGCCCACATCCCCCGCTCCAAGGAGCGCCTTGGGGTCTTTATTGAGGCGAAGAACGCCAATTTCATCGGCCTCATAGGTCTTGCCTGTGGCCATAAACTTGACCTTCTCTCCTTTGCGGATTTGGCCGTTTTTGATCCGGAAAATGGCTTCAATTCCACGAAAAGAGTTGTAGACCGAATCAAAGATGACCGCTTGCAGGGGTGCCGATTCGTCGCCTTCTGGGGCGGGAATGCGTTCGACAATGGCTTCAAGCAATTCAGGGACGCCCATACCGGACTTCGCGCTCACGCTGAGGATGTCCTCCCGCTTGCATCCGATGAGTTCGATAATTTGATCCGCCACCTCTTCTGGGTTGGCCGACGGCAAATCGATTTTATTCATGACCGGAATGATCTCCAGATCATGCTCGATGGCGAGATACAGATTGGAAATGGTCTGAGCCTGAATTCCTTGGGCTGCATCAACGACCAGGAGAGCTCCTTCGCAAGCCGAAATGCTGCGCGAAACCTCGTAGCTAAAGTCGACGTGTCCCGGGGTATCAATCAAATTCAAACGGTACTTCCCAGATTTGGTCGCATAGTCCATCTGGATCGCATGACTCTTAATCGTGATCCCCCGCTCGCGCTCTAAGTCCATGTTGTCCAGCAACTGTTCTTTTTGTTCGCGGGCGGTTACGCTTTGCGTAGCATCCAATAAGCGATCCGCCAGGGTGCTTTTCCCATGGTCGATGTGTGCAATGATGCAAAAATTCCGAATGTCCTTCATAGCCAATAGAACCGCAAAGGTACGCCCCGGGTTCCACCTAAAAATCTTGAAAAAAGCCCCGACAGAATTCCGATATTTGGACCATGTCAACACCCAAACGACCCGCCATGGGAAGGGGGCTTTCGGCCCTCCTTCAGACCAACACTGCCACCTCCAGCCAAGATGCCGGAGCGAAGGAGGTAGTCAGCGGGGTCTTTGAGGTCGCCGTGGCCGATATTGAAGCCAACCCCAAGCAACCACGCGTGCATTTTGAGCCCGAGCATTTGCAGGAATTGGCCGCCTCGATTTCGGCCTTGGGCATAGTGCAACCCCTGACGGTTCGCCGTCTTCGCCCTGGCAAATACCAAATCATCTCCGGTGAACGCCGATTCCGTGCGGCCCAGCTAGCTGGTTTGGAGGTGGTCCCCGTCTATGTTCGCCTTGCGAACGACCAGGAAATGTTGGAAATGGCCTTGGTGGAAAACATCCAGCGCCGAGACCTCGACGCCATGGAGGTGGCCTTGTCCTACGCCCGATTGATGGAGGAGTGTGATATGACACAGCAACAAGTGTCTGACCGCGTCGGAAAGGAGCGATCCACGGTGGCCAACTACATCGGATTACTCAAATTGTCTCCACTCGTCCAAGCCGGTCTGCGCGACCGCGAAATTTCCATGGGCCACGCACGTGCCCTTGTCGGGGTGGCTGAGGATTCTACCCGCGACCAGCTTTATCACCAATGTGTACGAGGTGGATGGTCCGTCCGTCAGCTAGAATCGGCGGTGCGTGGTCTTTCTTCGCCCAAAGCTGCAGCCGCTGAAGCCGCACCCCATCCCGCCGCCGCCATGCTGGCGCAGAAAACGGGACTGACCGCCAAAGTCGTCCAGAAGGCCAATGGCAGCGGTACCATCACGCTTACCTACAAGAGCGACGCTGAGCTGCAAGCGGTCCTAAAAAAGTTTTCCTAAGTAGCCTTAAGGCTCCATAACCGGAGCCGGCGCTTCGACTATATCCTCCATGGTGGCTTCTTCCGTGGCCTCCGAAATATCCGCTGAAGAATAACTTCGCAATGGGTGGTCCTTGATGTACTGGGCCTTTTCCGCCGAATCGTACCGGCCATAAACCAACGGGAATAAAACCACCACTACCAGGGTCCAGGCCACGAATAATCCGAGCATGGTATTGAGCATTCGGCGCACGGGTGCCGCAGCCCCATTTGGCGCTTTCACCAGAACCCAAAGTACACCGCCTAGAGCCACCGCAAAGAGGATGTTCCCAACGAGAACCGTGATTCGGTTGGGCGTCAGGCCAAATTCCAACATTCGGGAGCCAATCGCCCACAATCCGATGCCATCCGCCACGAGGGTCAATGCCACTAGAGCCCCTACCCCCAACGTAATGGCTGGATGCTTTTCCTCTTCAAACGCATAGTGCATCATTACCAAGCCAATGACCAAAATGAGCAGGAGGTTGAAGATGAAGAGCTGCTCACGGTTCTCCCGCAAGTTGGTCAAGCCTTGGCCGAGATAGGTGACTAAGAAGATGAGTACCACCAACAAGAAAAGCGGGATGAAGATGCGCGCAAGTGTGGGCAAAATTTTCTCCAAAATCTGCTTGTTGGTCACCCAGAGGTAGTGTCCAAAAAAGGGCAAACCGCACAGGCCCCAAATGGCCAAGTTTTCAAAGAAGCTTTCGGGAAAATCTAAGAGGCTGAGTAATCCAGCCGTTAATGCCATAAGTGCTCCGCCCGCCAGGCCTACGATAAAGGCAAAAAGGCCCACTTGCACGCTATGTCGGACAAAGTCCACACGCTCTTCTCCTGCTGATAAACGGGTGTACACATAGCCTAAAAGGCCCCAGAGCAACAAGGGAAAGTGAATTTGGACCAAGGTCTGGGCCTGACGGACCAAGGCAAAAGGATCCTCCACGTCCAGATATTCCAACCGCCCGGTTTCTGAATTTGTCCCCCATTCATAGGATGGATAAGGCCAATTGCCCCAGTAGAAATCGGCTACGACGTACAAGGCCAACAATCCGATCGCTAGGGACCAAAAGGCACGCATCTCACCCCAAGCGCGGTGAATGGTTGTATGATAGGCCATCAAGGGCAGCAGGAAAACAGGTGCGATATAGG
>Ga0255773_10002391_pt1 | contig 17436 bp, 13 predicted proteins | sample 011ome_17_FD_179971 | JGI IMG/M metagenome (GOLD analysis project Ga0255773, IMG submission 179971) | Coastal salt marsh microbial communities from the Groves Creek Marsh, Skidaway Island, Georgia - 011502XT metaG (version 2) | ecosystem: Environmental > Aquatic > Marine > Intertidal zone >...
GCATAATTTTACAGATAACGTTCTAACAGGCTTGGACACATTCTCTGAAACAGAACGAATTTCTGCCGAATATAAATAATTGTCGTCGTCTACTTTGCGGACATACAACATGTTATCTGCAAATTTTTCTTGCGCGATAACCGTTTTCTCTTTACCATCAATGATAAAATATCCCCCCATATCATTTTTACATTCACCCATACTGTGCCGAATATCTCTAGACAGCCCATGTAATACACAAAAGTCGGATTGCACCATAATGGGAAATTTACCAAGAAAAATACGTTCTAATGTATGCATACGTCTCTGGGTATTACCGTTGGTGGTATTTTCGGATGCTTCACGCAATTGTGTGGCGGCATTTGTAGTCATAGCAAGCCGAATTTGGTCACTGTCCTTCTTTTTCTTAGAAGCCGTTTTCTTTGGACCTCCTCCGGTCATTGTATCGTCTTCAACACTACTACCGGCTGTTTGTGTAAGTATCAAATCATTTGTTACTGCGTCGGATATACTTCCTCCGTTTATTTCTTTATAGCTTGCTCCATCAATTTCAAGTTCAATACCCCCACCACGGGTTTCTTTCAATAGTTCAGAACCAATCACAGTGGGTGCCTGTCCAGGCATTAACTTATCTATAAATTCCACTTCAATATCATAATGAATGGTCATACTGTAATTCATATTTCGCATGCGTGCTTCATTGGGAAGCATAAAGTGAACATTGTTGTCGTCATGAATAACTGGTTTTCCAAAATATATTTTAGAACCATCTTTCCCACCCATGTAAAGTTTACATTGAGACATATACTCATTCGTAGCAGGATCTAATCGTGAATATAGGGTTACTGGTTTAGTTTCTTTGAAAATACGAAAAATACCATTCTTAAAAAAATCGTTGTAAGAATCTATATGATGTCTGACTAAAGCCTGTGGATTATCTTGGAAATACGTATCGATTATGTTCCATATAGTTGCGCTATCCATTGTCTATATATATAGAAACGTCTTATAAAATGTCTATATATATATTTGTTAATGATTTACGAACAAGACTAAACAAATTCGTATAAACGATTTATATTTTAATATGTTCGTCGAATGTGGAATGAACATCTTGGTCGTGTGTGATTATGATAATACACTGTTTGTGTTGTTTGAAATATTTGATAATATCAATAACCTCCTTTTTTAATTCTGAATCAAGAGCATTTGTAGGTTCATCTAATACTAATATCTTGGACGGATTTACCAATCCACTGATTAAGTTTACAATTTGACGTTGACCTCCTGATATTTTTTCTCCCGAATAACCGACGGTATCATTCTCAATATCAAGTTCTTTAAATAATTCAACGATGCGTGGATATTTCATTATATTATCAAAATGCTCTTTGCAAACATCATCGTCTTTGCATCCATACATGATATTATCAATGATTGTTTTATCAAATAACCTAGAATTTTGATTAATATACGTGATATTTTTTCGAATATACTGAGGGTCCATTGATTGAATATCAACATCATCTATCTTGATTTCTCCCTCAGTTAAAGGATATAGTTTCAATGCGATTTTCATAATCGTGCTTTTTCCGTTACCAGAAGATCCGGTGATACCAATAATATTATTATTGTTCGTATTTAACACCAACGACTTGTTTTGTAAAACATAATCTTCTGTGCCTGGATATTTAAATGTAATATTGTTAAAGACAATTTGGCGGAATGACGTTGTTATTTCTGAATACGGAACGGGATTTTCTACTTTATCTTCTTCAATAATATGACTAAAGTCTTTAAATGATGGTAATACTGCTTCAGAACGTCCATACAATTCTATCATATCCGCAAGCTGGACCGCAATACCCGTTACTCTTTCACGAAAGATGATAAATAATGTGAAAATAGTTACAAATAGAACAGTGGACATTTGTTTTGTTTTAACCTGATACATACTGTAACCAACACACGCAAATATAGTAGATAAGATGATTATATCAGTTATTAGCACTACATTCGCAACCGATGAATAATATTTATACGCCTTTTTGATAGTTGTTTCTTTTAAATCCTCAAACTGTTTATTCTCATAACCATATTGCCCGCGAACAATAACCTTATCCATATTATTTAAGATTTCGATTAAATATGTATCCGTATTTAATGAGCTGGTTTCATAATCACGACTCAATGTTCTTAGGTCTTCCCAATATAAATAAATCGCGAACATCCAACATAAATTACCAGCTATAAACATAGCACCTAACTTCACATCATAATAAAAGAGGAAGAACAAATTAACTAAAATGAATACGATACTTGGGACGATGTAGGTAATCACGTCCGATACAATTTTGAAACAAACTGTACCAGTTCGAGAAATGGGAGCAGACAGTTTAGTAAAATTCATGTTACTAAGTGATTCGTTATTGGAAATCATCAACATTTCTGTTAATTTGAAACGTATCCATTGCCGCAATTTTGTTAACAACTTGTTCTGAAAATATTTATATAGACGTTTAGTTAAAATATATAACACCCATATAGCCATAAACCATTTAAAATTTAATAATGTATTAGAAAAGTCGCCTTTCTGTAAAAAAGTAATAATTTCTGCATTGAAATGGGCTACGCCGTTCGTTTGAATCGCATTTAGCATGATACTGATTACAATTATCATTATAATATTCGTTTTTTCTTCATCATAATATTTAGTCAATAATTTGTATATCAATTCCATTGCGTATATACAATGTATTGATTTTTATGCATAAAATTAAAAATGTAACTAAACTATATATAATGGATACTTCTACTACACAAGCCCTTTTCGGACCTCTTAGCCGCAAATACTGCGATTGGTTTTACTGGTTAGCAGTGATTTCTTTTATTTTCATGTTCCTTACTGTTGTAAGTGGTCTCTATGGTATGTTAATGCACAAAATGAAGAGCGAATATATTTTTGCTATTATGTGGACAGCCGCAACATATGGCGTGTTTTATTTCCAAAACCGCTTGTTGTATACAATGTGCGTGAAGTAAAGTAACAACTTATAATAACTATTATTCAAGATATAGTTATTATATTTAGCATCTACTTACTGATTCTTAATTGTATGATAACACAAGGTCTAAATAATAATTATTGGTATCTTCTCGAATCATAGAACAAATAGAGGATAAATTATCAGAATCTACAATTAAACATTTGGACTCTTTATGCGCGATTTGACTTGATATTTTACAAATAACATCCTCGACTTTAGAATTGTCTCTAACCGATTTTACAATTGCCTTTGTAATAGTTAAATCTTTATGAGAAAACATATATTTACCTGTATTGCCTACAATTTTCAATGATGACGAATTATCATCTGTGAATCTGTGTTTACAATCAGACACGTCTCTAGAATAGGCAATAACCAACTCCATTTTTTTACGAACACCATAATGTATATCATGACCAGCATATTCATTTAATTTACCTGCATCGATTGTAAGAATATTTGCTTGATTACCATCGCCAATATTACCCATTTTCATTAATTTATGAACCACATTTGTAACATCGCATTTTTTTTTGATATTTTGTGTAGATTTTATCACCGCTTTAACAACACGAATATTACGATGAGAAAATTTGTAATTACTAGAACTTTCTAAAATAGTAGCAGTGGTGAGATGCATGGTCCCTTCATTCGTCGACATTTCCAAACTAGTTTCTGCTGATTCTAACTTACGTTTCTCTTTGTTTCGGCGAACACTGTTGTTTGCTATAGTTTCTAATTTAGGTTCTCGACGAGCTATTTTACTTGGAGTTATTTGCACCATTATACTAACCTCAAATAATTTATAATCTACAAAAAGAATATTTTGCGTAAATGTATAAACGTTGAAGTCTATATATAATACAAATTATGGATACCTTGTATTATAGTAATAATTGTAAACACTCCCAAAGAGTTTTGCATTTTTTAGTAAAAGGAAATTTAGCAGATAAGCTAAACTTTTTATGTATAGACAAACGACGTCGCGACCCGAATAATAACCAAATCTATATCCATTTGGAAAATGGACAACGAGTTATTATGCCCCCGAATGTTCACAGTGTTCCTGCACTTTTATTAGTGAAACAGAGTTATCGTGTTGTTTTAGGCGATGATATCATCCAATATTATCAAACTGCTGCTAGTCATGAAACAAAAAAACGTATTCAACGTGAAGTGATTGACCCCGTGGGTTCAAGTTTAATGCAATCGTCGGGGGGGATGAATATAATGTCTGAAGCATACACAATGTATAATTTAACACCGGACGAGCTTAGTGCAAAGGGTAACAGTGGTCGTAGACAAATGTATAACTACGTTTCGGCAAATGATGAAGTTATTAGTATTAATACTCCACCGGACACTTATCATCCCGATAAAATCGCAGGTGAAGTTACCGTAGATACCTTACAGCAAAAACGAATAGATGAGATACAGGTTCAAAGATAATTTTTTTATTGCTGTAGACCCTGATTACCTTCGTCTCCTTTTTCGCCTTGAATTCCATCTTCGCCTTGAATTCCTTTTTCGCCTTGAATTCCTTGTTCACCTGTTTCGCCAACAGGGACTTTAATGTCTATCGTCTGATTAAAAGCGTCACCTGATATTGAAATATCATATGTAGTTGAATCTAATTTATCTGCTTCCTTATATTCATACGTAATTCCGAGTATGTTATGCATAGGCGAATCTTCTAAATCATTTTTTAAAGTAGTTAATTCTTTGATTTTATTGCTCAAAATATCCAATCGCGTTTGAACCTTTCTCGCGTCAATCAGATTTGCCGCGGGAAATACCATAGAATTTCCACTATAATCCTCAATGATAATATTATTTGTTTTATGTTCATATATGGATATTGTGTAAAATATAACTATAAACATGATACATAGGGAAAAAATAACAATAATATTTGATGTATATTTCATTTATAACAGTTTTGTATATAAATACCATACAAAACTATTTCATTTGATTCACTTATCAAATATCGTTGGTAGATTTGGATTACCAGTAGGTCCGGCAGGTCCTTGTGAATTGACCGAACTGCCGTCAAAGCCGGTTAATCCCTTCTTACCTATTTCTCCTTGTTCACCATCTTGTCCATTTGGAACTAACATTGTTAAGTATTGAACTGGAGCAACACCGGGAGTCATTTGGTCTACTTTATACTGTAATAACATGGAACCGCCTAAAGACGGTGGACCGAGTGTAACACCCGACTCCTCTAACTGTAATATATTTGGATATGTTTCAATATATTTTTGAATAATTTCAAGACGTTTCATTAATGATTCAATATATAAGGTTGCTGACTGGTTCCATTGTTGAGCCATATTTAGCATTACCGGGTCATATGTGGGTTGAATAGGCCTTTCTGGTCGACAGGGTGTATTCACCGCTTTAGCTTCGGCCTCTTGCCATGCATTAAACATATCTTGCCACTTGTTACATGAATTTTGTGCACTATCCAATATAGCATTACCGGCTGTTAATGTATTACCTGGAATAGCTTCCGAAACCTTTGTCCACAATTCATTTAATTGGTCATATCCTTTGGGATAATTATAGCCATTTGGCCCTGCCTGAGTGATTACTGACTTACATGTATCCTGTGCATTCGCATATTTATCAGATATACAATATGGTAACTGGTTTTCGGGGGAAATACTAATTAAAGTCGAATTATTACTGCAGTCGTTATATACACCGGCTATGTTTTCCCCCATCAACTTGTATGTGTTTATAATTGAATATTTACTTAAATTAGCATATGATGAATCATTTTTATTTGGATCATCTTGATAATTCCAGGAATAATAATTGTTTAATGTTGTATCGACAGCGGTAGCGGTATTATATTGTGGGTCTCCCTCTTTTAATCCAGCAACGACACCATTTGAGATATTTTTTATTGGTAACATACTGTTACTAAAATCAAGTGCGGTATTTATCATCCCGCAATTATCAGAATCAAGTGATAACATTGTATATGCATTTTCACAATTATCTTCTGTTAGGGCATTTATACTGTTCTTAATGTTTGTTACAGATTTCGTTCTAGCGGACATCTGATTAAAAAAGTCATTGTTTATATCATAGGTCCAAGCGGTGAATACACGCCAGAACCAATAATTATGCTGTTCAACATTAGTGATATAATTCGGCAACCCATTCGCTAAACTTGTAAGTTGAGTCATATAAGTAGAGTATGGTTTAGCATCCATATAATTTTTGCGCTGTTTTAATAATGTTAACACAGATTTATAAAAAGTATTAAACTGATTTTTCGTATTTGTCTCACGTGTATTACCATTTGATATGTCATCATAATTATGTGTACGTTTATCAGGTTTAGGAGGAGGGGGTGAACTAGAACCACTTCCCATTTATATTGTATTGATGTTTTATTTTTTAACATCTCCGCGCATTCCATAATAACCAGGTTGTCCTTGAATACCGGGTATACCAGCTTTTCCCGATTGTCCCTGAAGCCCCTGATTTCCAGGTATACCCTGTAGACCTTTACCTGCAGAAATCATTTGAATAGTTATATTTGGATTCGTTATGGAACCATTTAAGTCAACAATTGCTGTTGCAGGAGTATCACCATTCGGTGATACAAATGTAGGTGCATTATCACATGTAAATGTGATTTTATAACGTTTTTCTAAATCACTAATTATCTTTTCTAAAATTTCGATTTGCGTTTGTTGTGCTTGTATTGATTGATTTAAGGACCTAATTTGGGCGTTCGCCTGTGATGGTTTAAGTGGCGGTGGACATTTCAAATTTTGGATTCGCTGTTTTTGACTAGCCGGCATTGTAGTTGGTGTCTTTACATCTGCAAATGTTGAAGACATTATTCTATATATAAATAAGACAGTTTTTAACTGTATGAATTACCCCCAATAAGACCTCGAACCCCCTTTTGTCCCTGTTCACCTGAAATACCTTGTTCACCCGGAATACCTTGTTTACCGGCTATACCAGGTTTTGGTGGCGAAAGTTTGAAATTTAATTGAATATTGTCTGGATAATTACCTCCAATAGTAATCCCCGGTTCATCGGACGATGAACCAGATGTTGAAACAGTTCCAACGGCAAATTTTAAATTGTTTAATCTATATTGCATGTCTGTAAACTGTCGTTCAATGGATTGGATATTTACGTCTAATAAATTATAATTAATATTGTTCGTAGTATAGAATTCTAAATTCTTGTGGGCACTATTTAAAGATTGTGCTAAAGGCGATGTGCTAGGCATTTGAGAATAGCTATTTTGTGAATCACTAATTGAAGCGGGTGAACTATCTTCGTAAAGTGAATATCCCTCTTTATTTTTCCATACAATAGTTATGAATATAATTACAATAATGCATAATGCTACAATCGAATATGTATACATTGATATACATATTCATACGATTAAAGTTTGGTAATATCGGCATTCTATGTTGATGCACCCCATTTTCCTTGGTCTCCCGTTTCACCTTGTTTTCCTGTATTACCTTGGTCACCGGGTGGTCCCTGGATACCTTGGATTCCAGGTGCACCTTGCTTTCCTTCGGGCAAAACTATGTCTATACTCCATTCTCCTGTGTAGATAGGAAGATTTGTAATAGAACTGGTTGTCTCGACTATTCCCGGGTTAATTGTAATACCCACATCTTCAACATTAGTGGTTTGAGAAACAGAGTTAATTTTAATATCGCCTATACTAACAGGTATTTTTCCATTGATTTCTTCAATCAAATTATTACATATATTAATCTTTGTTTGAACGTCTTGTAATTGTGCATCGAACGTCATTTGATTGATACCACTGCTAATGTTCTTGTTCGAAATGGTTTGATCCCCCTCTGAAACAGCAGGGGCGGGCGTATTGCCTTCATATATAGGAAATAATGCATCTTTGTTCACAGCAAACAATATGACGATAATTATTACTAAAATTACTACATAGGATATTTTATCTGAAAACATCTTTGGTTATGCGTATTATATATATTAATGCAACATATATAAAAATATAAGGTTACTTATTTTAATGTCGGCAGACAAATCGACGTTATTGAAAACTTTCAATACTCAATTTTTCGCTCTTTTAGATGATATTTTGCGAATTTTCCCGGACAATGTTGATATCGCAGCAGGACGAAAGTCTTTTGAAACGATAAAGCGAGCTAATCCTACAGTCATCATAAAGGTATGGTTGACTCATGTATATACCCCCTATCGTCAATCAATTAATGACGGAGATATTGAATATTTTATTAACAAAGATTATGGTTCTGACCTAAATAGTGTATCCAACGTGCAAGACGTTATGAAAGTCATTGATACTATACGTGAACCGATTCGTTCCATGGACGATGTAAATAAAGGACATACTATCAAATATATTCAAGTATTGAGCAAATTGTCTGAATTATATTCGAAGGCATAAATAGATTTCACCATAATAGTTTACAACTACTCGTTTATTAGTCGTAAACCTTTGCACATCTAAAACGCCATTCCTCACTTTTCAATTTTTTTTCTTCTGGGGTTAGATACGCATCCTTTAGTATATCACACCCTTTTTATTTCGGTACAAATAATCATACCAAACGCGTCGCAGCGGTGGGGTTCCACCAGATGTTGCGCCCTCCCCACGGGCTTTGCACAAATGCTGTTTATATAACCCCCAAATACTTACTTTATCCAAGCGAGTACATTGTCTAAGCACTTGTGTAGTCATTAAATAATCAGCAACTGGTTTATAAAATAACCAATATTGGGGTTCTGTTGCGTTAGTACCTACATGTACATAAAAGATATTTCCGGGAAAGATTGGAGAACCCCGTTCAGTCGATGTGGTTTCTTGTCCGTTTACATATTCAATCATATTTCCAAATTCAATTACATTATGTCCATACCAGGTACATGCGTTCAAGTTATTAATAACGCCACGATATTTGTTTGTACGAACACCTTCATTATAGCTACCTTTATTATTATTATAGCTACCTCTAGTATAGCTTTCAATATAATATGTATGTCCAGTTTCCAAATCGTATGGCGAAATTAAGTTCATTTTTTGATAAAGTTAGTATGAGTTATGTAATAATATAATTATTATATTGTAATCAATTTTTTATATATTCAGGAATAAGAAAAACTTTTAGGAAATCGGCATTTTAAATGTGCAAAGGTATAATAAATAATTACATTTCTATCAATGATTCATACTTTTTATCAACATCATTTATTGAAATCGTTGATACAAATTCAGATATCATTGGAAAAATAGGTTGAATTGCCTTCGCACATGCGATTGCGATATCACTATGCTCCTTTTGAGTTCCGTTTGCATGACGCAATGATATATAATGAACCCATGAACGTAATGTCCCATTCATATACATTTTCGTTGTGGTCATTCCTTCCGGTAAAACTGCTCTAGCTTGTTCCTTCGCAATACCATTCTCCAATGCCCAATTATAGGCTGTTTGGGCATGTTCAGCAAGACTGTTTTGCTGTTTAGTCCACTCTTGTTCTAAATCGGCATTGTTTATTTTAATACTGTTTTGTCTATTTTTCTTATCCTGCAACCTTGCTTCTTTACATTCGAACCCTAAATCGGCGACGGCATATCGCTGTGAAAATTCTTGAAAAGAAAACGAACGATGTCGAAGTATTTGTCGTGCTATGTCCCGAGTCGTTTCGATTTCGAGACATACATTCACCATTTCAAGAGGCGACCAATGATTGTTTTTTATCAAATAACGAACCAATTTTTCGTTTGTTTGTGTGTTATTTTGGTTCGCAGGATTCGACACGCGAGCACAATAAGCAATTACATCAAGCAATGATTGCGATTCATCGGCGGTTTTCGTATAACTGATTAGTTTCACAGGCATATTGTATTATAGACACCAAAAACTTTATATTGTATTTTGTATATTGTATTTTGACTGAAATTATTCATTCAAAATCCTGAAACGAAGCTCCCTATGAGAATCGAACTCATGACCACTACCTTACAAGGGTAGCGCTCTACCTCTGAGCTAAAGGAGCTTATGTGTAAACAACACAATATATATAAATACATTTTTTTGTTATTTTGGACGCAAAAGAAATCGTTTTTCATAAAATAATGAATATAATATTTCACCGGGTGGTTTCGACATCACATAATCACGAATTACTTTGCGAGTGATGGTGACCCGTGTTTTTGAAATGGACGGAATGTATATTTCGCGATGTATCGCAGTTGCATATTTGTCGTATTTATCCGATACTTTTTTTTCATTGCGCCATACAAATTTCACTAAATAAGCTGTGTGTAGATTTTCTATAAATTCGTCACAATGTTCTTTGAATCTATAAAACATTTTACGAAATCTCGGAACCGCAATCACATATGCTTTTACCAAGTCCATTCGTCGTAAACACAAATAATGGTATACAAAATGAGGGTCTACTTTAAATAATTTCAACATTGATGTGTAAGTTGGGTGGTAAAATACACTTCGCTTACCACTCGACATATGAGTAGCAACATAACCCGGAATGGTTTTAGTGTTATCATCTATAACCGAAAGATGTTTGTGTAAATCATTGTATTCATTTACCTGCAATTGTCGTGGAAAAAGTATGGGTGTATTTTGTAAAAACGCCCACGATTGAAAAATCCCGTGGGGGATTGATGTAGTAGACCTGTCTTTTCGATTTATATCGTATACGGCTACTAGATATAAAGATGCGAATTGTATAGGATAGATAATTGGGTTATCCGGGTGTCTCAGGACAAATGAATACGAGTATTGCTTCGAAAAATAAGCAAGCGCTTCGATATTCATTATTTTATTACCTTTTGTGCAAAATGCATCGACAAACATAGATAGAATAGTTTGATTACATTTTTGTTTGGGCACATTTTTGGAAAAAAATCCATATTCCCCCCCGACTGCCCCTTTTGTAGCGATTTCCCATTTATTATATCGATAATCGTAAAACAAATTTATCATTAATCCTTCGATAAACTCGTTTACATAAATATCTGACCATTTATAATCGAATTGGTCAGTAAAACTATTATTTGTGATTGACTGTCCTGGTGAATATGAAAGTAAATTATGTCCTGGGTGTGAATAAATAACGGATCGACATTGTTTAATTTCATCACTTTCGTCGAAACAAATGAAATCTTTGTCGTAATTCAATATAGTATAAGAACCACCCGATTTTGTCTGGTAAATTCGTGATTTTATTTTAGAGCATGGAATCATGTTACAATTATACGATACAAAACTGGCATGAGACATTTGTACAACGTACACTATTTTATATCTAAATCGTTTTTGATAGTATACAACTCAATGTGTTTGGTTTAATTTATCGGTTGAATCTGTGCTAATTTTATGTGGCTAATATATAATGTCTGAGTCGGAATTATATAATAGTAATAATTTGGAAGAAGAAGAAATAGTAGAACAAAAAACACAGGCAAATAATTTAGAATTAGGTGATGTTATAGAAATACATGCTACCAATAATAAGGATTTACATCAACAGTCGTTTTATATCCACTATATTGATAATAAGAAGATTGATTTAACAAACATTGTTACATTTTCACCCTATTCATTAAAATTAAACGAAGAAGGACAAATAACAGACGAAACACTAGAGAAAATATTACTACTGTGTCGCAATGAACAACGTGGGTTTGCGAGACAACATTCATTATTACCCAAAACATGGGTTGATGTGCATTTTGAAGGAATGGTATCATCAAGTATTACGGGTGAAATTACGAATTTAGAAGAAGATATGATTGAAATTACAACCTATCCTGATTTAGATGTTATTTACATTGATTTCGCATACAAAGGATTACCCCAAGATATTCCTCTTGATAATATTATTATCCGCACAAAACCAGCAGCACTTGAGAAAATATCATCATTATTAGATGTCCGCGACAATCTGGAAGAAGGTGAGATATTCGACCCTGAATTACATGCAGAAACCAAGGCGTCTATGCATTATAACGAAGTCGGTCAAGCAATAATCGACATTGAAGAAGATGCACAACCCGATATGTCGGTTCGTGATAAGTTACACCAACTGTATACAGAATCGAACGAAGAAGAATATGGTGAGCGATTGGGCGAACTTGTGAGCAAAGTGGAACTAACCGAGAAGCAAATGCGACAAGGTATAGAAGCACAGGTCAATGATATGTTAGATGTGATGTTGTCGGACATACCTGATGCGAGACGAACAACACAGGCATATGCGAATATTCATTTACTAATTGAACGGTTTCGCGAATTGCGCAATATATATTCACAGTTTGACGCGAACGGTAATGTTTATGATGTTCGTTCTCTTGGCGAATTGCACAAACCATTGGCGACGCATATTGAACGATTGGATACCAAATTAAAATGGATATTACCAGTGGTTGATTTAAAACGTAAAATATATTCCGATGACGTCCTCCCTGGAGCCGAAGATACACAACAGACGGGATTGGGTGAACTTATTGGTAGAGATATGAACATGCAAGAGGATTATTTACGTAATCGTTTACGCGGTGGCGATAAGGGCGCATATGAAAAATATTACGAATCGGTTTATTCCTCTCAAACACCTTTTGATGAACCATCTATTAATGATAATTTTCTTGTATCGGAACAACCAGTCTCGACTGCATTGGAAACAATCGTAAATAATTTGGACGACTTTTATAGCACAGCACTATTGGCTGGTAAGGATAAAGATGGTTATATTCGTAGACAATATATAATTCAACGTTATAATTTGGGCGAATCTCATTTAGCTTCAACTATATCAACATCAGGTAAAAAAATATTTGTTCGCGAACAAATGACTCCGAATGATAAATTAACATTGAAATCGTTAGCTGTATTACCAACACCAGTTTTACATTATTCCAACATTGATTTACCCGGTTCTTCGATTTTGACGAAATCGCACTTATCGCAGAATTATTTGTATTTATTCCGATTACTTACAAAACGATCCGAAATTACACCCCGTGTGATTGACGATTTCAATAAGGATATGGACAAAACATTTTGGACCGATTCAATAAACGACGGTTCCTTCGGCAATACGGTTCAAGATTTTTTACTTTCTGAAAGTTTGGAACAAAAGCCCGACAGAATGTCCAAGTTTTTACAAAGTATGATACCCGATACAACCAATATTATAAAGGAGTTATTACCATTGTTATATTCAACGAACAAATTGTCCAAAATGCTCTCTATAAAACGTGCGACTTGTTCATTGGAACCCTTTTTGGTATACACAGATGATTTAAATTATACGCAGTATAATGCTATTCGTTTTTTTGTGAAGACACAATCCAAATTATACAAGGAAAAACTCGCAGTCGATAGTGAAAATATGCGCAAAATAACTGATGCCCAGTATGTTGATTCTACACCTCTCCCCCCTCGTATGGAAACGATTTTAGCGGAAAATCGTAATTTACTTGACCTTACTACCGAATTGTATAAAATTCATTCGGAAAACAAGAAAGACCCAACATGGAAAAGTTCATCGGAATGGTTATCCAAAATGTGTTCAGGTGATGACGCCAAGATGTTTTACGATATGTTACGTTTGGCGATGATATCTCTCATCACACCTGAAAATTTATCAGAAGCATTGAAAACCGACAATATAAGAGCCGATGAATCAGAAGATATGTCTAAGCTTGAGAAGATTAAACCAACTGATTGTGCCCGTCGCGTTTTAGTTAAAAAGTATTCCTCGATGAAAGATTTACAAAAAGATAATAGTAAAACCGATTTGTATTGTGATAGCAAATTAGACGATACTCCTTATGAAATAGTGAAATTATACAAAGAAGAGGAGAAAAAATACTCAAAAGAAGAATTTATAGAATTTTTAGAAGAGACTTTGGTTCAGAAACACGATTGCCCGCCGAAATTGGCGAATGAAATGGCTATTAATTTAATTGAAGGGAAAAAACTAGTCCAAGAAGGCGAATATGCTTTACTCGAGATTCGTCCTCAATTAGCAACGCCTATCGATGAAACATTATTAAGTGAACAAGACCGTAGTAGTATCAATTCAGAATCGGAGATTCGAAAAAAGACTGCTTATTACAAACGCATCGGAGAACAGTGGGTTCAAGAAGAAGGTATCGACGAAAACGCTTTTATTAACAGCAATGAATTATTTTGTAATATGAGCAAAATCTGCTTCCGTGACTCTAAAAATAAGATTTGTGAAAATACGAGCGATGCCGAAAAACGCATGCGTGCAATCTCACGTAAACAATTAGTCGATGAATTTGATGAGCGATTTTCTATATCTTTTGAAACACTCGAGGAAGAATTAAATGAATTGGTGAAGAAATCAGTTCGCCAAATGAAACGTATTTCCCGTTTTAATGAAATACAACGATATAAAGCAAATAATCTCGCATTTGAAATGGGAAAATTCGCAAAAGAGAACGAAGGTATTCGGTCACCTCATTTGCAATTGCGTGGACGTATATTAGGACAAACGGATTTTATAAAAAAACAACACGATATTTTAGATTTTGTTGAAAGTTTTTGCCGAGACGCCATGGTTGCAGAGTTGAACGAAGAACAATATTGGTTATATTGCACAGAAACAAACACAAAATTGTTCCCAAGCTCTCTTTATCAACTAGCAAAAGCCTTTATATCTACGGATAATTATCTTCAAAAACAAAGTGAATTGTGTCGAACTCAGGGCGTTCTCAGTGATGATGGTGATAGTATTGTAGATAAATATAGTGGTGAGGTGTTGCGCAAGATTGATTTTGTCGACGAAGAAGGTTACGATGAACATGGTTTTAAAATAGTAACAAGTGAAGTTATGGAACAAGATGCCGGGGAAGAAATGGTTGCTATGATTGAGAAAAGGAGAAATATTAAAAAAGACCGCGTTTTTGAAAACGATGATTCAGAATTGGTGTATAAAATATTCCGTTCTGTATCAAAACATGTTGGATTACCCATGGAAAATATCGAAGATTTTGTATTAAGGACATCGTTAGAAATCATGAATAGTGAGATTAAAAGTGAGTCTCAGTATAAAATAGAGAACGATGAGTTAGAAAACCAGAAGAAAAAACGTCTGCCTCCGTATCACCATTATCGTAACAAACGTATTATTCTCATTGTAACTTCGTTGATATTGGTCGCAATACAAACAACTACACCATCATTTAAAATCCAAAAGACGTTTCCCGGGTGCGTGCAATCATTTACGGGATATCCAGAAGAACAAGGTGCAGTTGGTGATACAACTGGAATTCAATATCTAGCGTGCATTTTGAATACGATAAAAACAAAATCTTCATCACCATGGGATTCTATCAAACCAGTTCCCATGGAAACATTAAAATCACAGCTTGAACAGACTATACGTGGCGCCATTATTACTAGACTTGATATATCAGAATTATATGTGAAAAAACGTGAGTATTTGATTTTACACCCCGAAGAAATAATTCCCGCAGAACATTCCATGCGTAAATGGGTCCACCTTATGCCTCCGCCGGTTCAGATTGATGTAGTAAAATCATTGCGCGGAATTCCGTCCGATTATAAGAATGAGTTAATTGATTTACAAAAAACAGGCAGTAGCAAACTTCGCAATCAGTTAGCAATGTATTCGACAAAATCCACATTGTTTGGATTAGCTGTTATTGAAAATATAAACAAAATTGTGAAAAGTAAGGGTTTGTTGTTGAAAACAGCCGGAAATGTGTTTTTTACCGAAAATGCATGTTGCAATGATAAAAAATCTTCGTCGGTCTTGTCTTATTTTGAAAATGAAAACAAAGAAATCACGGTTCATGTGAAGATGGTTCGTGATTGGGAAGCTATCATAGAAAAAACGAAACGTCGAGCTCGTGCATCTTTCTTATATGACCCCAGGAAAAGTGGTATCAGTTATTCTATGGAATTACCCCAAGAACATTTTGAGAAAAATGTGTATATCGCATTTATTCATTATTGTAATTTAAATACGAGCGTGCCCATACCGGAATCGATGCGAGGATTGTTTCCCGAAAAATTACCCGAATATAATACCGGGGCTTCACTTTCTGATAAAATCGAGTTTCTCAAAAAAAATGGGAAACGGTTTACAAACGGTAATTTGACCCAGCTTATGGATATTGTAAACTCGCGCAATATTGTGAATACAAATACAAGTAAGTTAAAAGGTTCTCGAATATCTGCACTTTCCGATTTCTTGGATTATCTTGATACAAAATACAACTCTTCTTCCACAAAGGCTACAGATTTATGTAATGATGATGATATCGCAATGTGTTATAACTTTCGGACGCTACTTGGGAACGTATTGTCCAAATTTAATCCCCGAACTATGGTATCCGAAGACAATGACGAAACTTACAAGTTGAACAATTGGTTGTCTCATGCAAATACTAATTTACTTGACCGTATTGTAAATTTCATGGGAGAAAATGCAAAAATGTCCCCCGAAAAACGAACAGCGTTAGAAGAAAGATTAGCGTCGATACATATGTGGAACATGGATACTTCTCATATAAACGGATTGTCTACAAAAGACGAATCTGCTATGTATTCTGTAACACAATTTATGCGAGAGTCTGTTTTTTCAATGTCGAGAGTATATCCTGAAATGATACTGAATAACCATGAACCCAGCAATGAATCGAAAAAACATTGGAATCTCGCAAAAGAACATCACGCGGATATCGAATCGTTCATAAAAGATTATTATAAACCATTGTTACAATTTAAAAATGATTCGTCGCTGTCTCTACTATTAGAAACAGTTCAAATACGTTTGAACGATTTAAGTAGATTCCTTGGACTACTTCCTGCATTTACACCGATACATCGCGATGCCGAAGGCGATTTACCAGCACGTAGTTATTATTCGCTATTTACAAAACGAACATTATATATGATTTATTCGTATATATGGTATTCAGTTGTATATGAATATGTAAAAGCTGCGGATAATGAGGAACTTATTAAGATTGATATTATTAATAGTAAAGAAAAACGTCGCAATTCGATTCGTGAAGAAAGAGACCCCTCTATTTTAACCGCAGCGGCTGACCTATCTGCAACCGAAGAAGCTTCTGAATTTGCAAATAACTTGTCTGAGATTCGTATAGTGACTGGCGATAAGAAAATGTTAAAATCGCGCGTATCAGACTTATTATTAGCATTTATAGAGATTGACCAAAATAACAAAAAGGCATTTGATGTTGGATATCAAGACATCGAAAAACGCGTAACACGGTCACGAATGAAAGAGAAAAAGATAATCACTGATTTCTTGCGAGATATGGATTATGACGAAC
>Ga0255773_10002402_pt1 | contig 17397 bp, 14 predicted proteins | sample 011ome_17_FD_179971 | JGI IMG/M metagenome (GOLD analysis project Ga0255773, IMG submission 179971) | Coastal salt marsh microbial communities from the Groves Creek Marsh, Skidaway Island, Georgia - 011502XT metaG (version 2) | ecosystem: Environmental > Aquatic > Marine > Intertidal zone >...
TCTTATAAATGTTAGGGATCCAACAAATGGATCATTAGCAACTTTAAATGCTAGTGCAGAAAATGCAGATCCGTCATCAAATTTCATTTCAACGACATCCTCTGAACCAAGCTTTGTTCCTTTAATTGATCCAATATCAACTGGACTTGGAAGATAATGAACTACCGCGTCTAGTAAAGGCTGAACACCTTTATTTTTAAAAGCAGAACCAGTTATAATCGGAACAAATGAAAAGTTTAAAGTACCTTTTCTAATACATCTAATAAGGTCTTCCTCTTTAATCTCATCACCATTTAAGTAACTTTCCATTAGTTTTTCATCCTGCTCAACTGCAGTTTCAACTAATTGAGTTCTATATTTATCTGTAATTTCTTTTAAATCAGCTGGAATTTCTTTATATTCCCATTCTGCGCCCAGAGACTCATCTTTCCAGACCTGAGCTTTCATTTTAACTAAATCTACTACACCAGATAACGATGACTCAATACCTATTGGAATTTGTAGAACTAGAGGTGTAGCACCTAGTCTATCTTTAATCATTTCAACACATCTAAAAAAATCAGCACCGGTTCTATCTAATTTATTTACAAAACAAATTCTTGGAACTTTATATTTATCAGCTTGTCTCCATACAGTTTCAGATTGTGGCTCAACGCCAGCAACACCATCAAACACTGCAACAGCTCCGTCTAACACTTTTAGTGATCTTTCAACTTCAATTGTAAAATCTACGTGACCAGGAGTATCGATGATATTTATTCTATGATCTTGCCAAAAACATGTGGTAGCAGCAGAAGTAATTGTGATACCTCTTTCTTGCTCTTGTTCCATCCAATCCATTGTTGCCGCCCCATCATGAACTTCTCCAATTTTATGGCTTTTACCTGTGTAATATAAAATTCTTTCTGTTGTAGTAGTTTTACCGGCATCAATGTGGGCCATGATTCCAATATTTCTATATTTATCTAATGAGTGTGATCTTGACATAATTTATTACCATCTAAAATGTGCGAAAGCTTTGTTTGACTCAGCCATCTTATGCACATCTTCTCTTTTTTTAACTGCTGCTCCTTTTTTTTCATAAGCATCGTAAAGTTCATTAAAAATTTTGTCTGACATATGTTTATCTTTTCTTTTTCTTGCAGACTCTATAAGCCATCTAATAGCAAGAGCTTGTGCTCTTTTACTTTTTACTTCTACGGGCACTTGATAAGTTGCACCTCCAACACGTCGTGATCTAACTTCAACAGTTGGTTTAATATTGTTAATAGCTTCATTAAAAATATTAATTGGCTCTTCTTTTGATTTTGTTTTTATTTTCTCAATTGCATCATAAACAATTTTTTCAGCAACTACTTTTTTACCATCGTACATGATGGAATTAATTAATTTTGGAATAATAGTAGAATTAAATTTTGGATCAGGAGTAACATTTTTTTTTGGCTGTGTTTTTTTTCTAGACATTATTACTTACCTTTTTTAGTTCCGTATAAAGATCTTCTTTTCTTTCTATTTGCTACACCTTGAGTATCTAAATTTCCTCTCAAGATATGATATCTAACTCCAGGTAAATCTTTAACCCTACCACCTCTGATTAAGACTACTGAGTGTTCTTGCAAGTTGTGACCTTCACCAGGTATGTATGCTGTTACTTCAAAGCCATTTGATAAACGAACTCTTGCAACTTTTCTTAAAGCAGAGTTAGGTTTTTTTGGGGTTGTTGTATAAACTTTGACACAAACACCTCTTTTCAAAGGTTGTTTTTCTAGTGCAGGAACTTTATTTCTTGCTACTGCTTTAACTCTAGGTTTTCTTAACAACTGATTTATCGTTGGCATAATTTTTTTATATAAATTTATTTTTGAATGAAATAACTGACAGGTTATTCATGGCAGCGTTTAGTGCTTAAGTTAGCACTACATTCCAACCAAAAACATCGCCAAAATACTCATTAATCAAGCTTTGTCAAACTAAAACTATTAAAAAAGTATATTATTTTTATTAATTTGCTTGGGTTTCTGCTGGTTCAATTTTTTCTTGATCAGATAGAAACTTATTGTCATCTGCAAGAGCTCTTCTGTTCCATTTGTTCTTAATATGACCTGTTCCAGCTGGAACCAGTCTACCAACAATCACATTCTCTTTTAAACCATTTAAAGGATCCACTTTACCCTTAATCGCAGCATCTGTTAATACTCTAGTAGTTTCTTGGAATGATGCAGCAGATATAAACGACTCCGTTTGTAATGAAGCCTTAGTAATTCCCATCAATACTCTCTCACCTTCAGCAAGAGTTTTTCCTTCAGCTTTAAGTTTTTCATTAGTATTATCAAATTTAATTCTATCAACTATCTCACCAGGTAAATAAGAAGAGTCTCCTGAAACTTTTACTTCAACTTTTTTCAACATTTGTCTTAGAATAGTTTCGATATGCTTATCATTGATTATTACACCTTGTAATCTGTAAACTTCTTGAACTTGGTTTACAAAATACTCTGTTAATTCTTTAATACCTAAAATTCTCAAAATATCGTGAGGTAATGGTTGACCATCTAATAAATATTCCCCTTTTTTGATCTTCTCACCTTGATTAAAGTTAATATGTTTACCTTTTGGTATTAAATAATTTGATGCTTCAGATCCATCCTCTGGAACAATTGAAACTCTTTGTTTTCCTCTAACTTCTTTACCAAAAACTACCTGTCCATCATTCTCTGCAATAATTGCACTATCTTTTGCTTTTCTAGCTTCAAAAAGTTCAGCAACTCTTGGTAATCCTCCAGTAATATCTTTAGTTTTAGTAGTTTCTTTAGGTAATCTTGCAATTACATCTCCCGCTGATACTTTTTGTCCATCTTTTACTGATAAAATAGAGTCAGGTACTAAATAATATCTAGCTTCATTATCATCAGCTTTTTTAATTACATTACCCTTCTCATCTCTTAATGTTATTCTTGGTTTTAAATCTGTACTTTTTGATTGAGATCTCCAATCGACAACTGATTTAGATGAAATACCTGTAGCATCATCTGTTGTTTCTTGAATAGAAACTCCATCTATTAAATCAACATAACTTGCAATACCACTCTTTTCAGCAATAACTGGGGTAGTATATGGATCCCATTCACAAATTTTAGTATTTGCTTTTACTTTTTCACCATTTTTGAAAAATAATTTTGATCCATAAGCAACTTTATAAATCGCTATTTGAACGCCATTATCATCCTCTATAGATAATTGCGTATTTCTTCCCATAACAATTAAATTCTTTTTTGAATCCTCTAATATGTTTGAGTTAATTATTTTTAATATACCCGCATTTTTAGTGACAATTTGAGACTCTTGTTTAACTGATGCTGTTCCACCAACGTGGAAAGTTCTCATTGTTAATTGTGTTCCAGGCTCTCCAATAGACTGAGCTGAAATCATACCAATAGCTTCACCAACATGAACCATCTTGCCTCTAGACAAATCTCTGCCATAGCAAGTAGCGCAAACGCCTTCTTTTGAACTACAAGTCATAACTGAGAAAACTTTTAATGATTTAATACCAGCAGAATCTATTTGATCACATCCAGCTTCATCAATCATTGATAATTTTTTTATTATTACTTCACCAGTAATAGGGTGTTTTACATCGCTAGCTGTAACTCTACCTAATGCTCTTTCAGATAAACTTACCACAACATTTCCACCCTCTAATATCTCTGACAATTCTATAAAACCTGGTTCATCACACTTAACCTTAGTTATAGTTAAATCTTGAGCTACATCACAAAGTCTTCTTGTTAAATAACCAGAACTTGCTGTTTTAAGTGCTGTATCAGCCAAACCTTTTCTAGCTCCATGCGTAGAATTAAAATATTCTAAGGCTGTTAATCCCTCTTTAAAATTTGAAATAATAGGACTCTCGATAATTTCTCCAGATGGTTTTGCTATCAGTCCTCTCATTCCTGCTAATTGTTTCATTTGTGCAGCTGAACCTCTAGCTCCACTATCTGCCATCATGAAAACTGAATTAATTTTTAATCCATCAGGCGTTTTTTGTGTTGCTGAAATTCCCTTCATCATTTCGCCTGCTACCCTATCGGTACATTTTGACCATGCATCAACTACTTTATTATATTTTTCACCTCTAGTGATTAAACCTTCTGAATATTGAGTTTCATAATCAGCAATCAATTTTTTAGTATCTTCAATTAACTGAGTTTTACTTTCAGGGATAACAAGATCATCTTTACCAAACGAAATACCGGCTTTAAAAGCATGTTTAAAACCTAAATCTTTTAATTTATCACAAAATATTACTGTAGTTTTTTGACCACAAAATCTAAAAACACTATCAATTATTTCAGATACGATTTTTTTAGGTAACAATCTATCAACTAGAGAAAATTTGATATTATGATTCTTGGGTAAAAGATTAGCTAGTAAGAATCTTCCAGCTGTTGAAGTGTATTTTTCAAATTTTTTATTTCCATTTTCATCAACAGTTTCAAATCTAGAAATAATAGTACTGTGAACTTTAATTTGACCACTAGCTAGAGCAAACTCAATTTGATCATAGTCTACAAAATAACCAGCTGGTTTATCAGTCATTGGTTCTTGAGATAAATAATAGATACCAAGGATCATATCTTGACTTGGAACAATTATAGGTTTTCCATTTGATGGTGAAAGAATGTTGTTGGTAGATAACATTAAAATTCTAGCTTCTAATTGAGCTTCCAAACTTAATGGTACATGCACTGCCATTTGGTCACCATCAAAGTCAGCATTAAATGCTGCGCAAGTTAATGGGTGCAATTCAATTGCATCACCTTCAATTAATTTTGGTTCAAAAGCTTGCACACCCAATCTGTGAAGAGTTGGTGCTCTATTTAATAATACTGGATGTTCTCTAACAATTAGTTCTAAGGCGTCCCATACTGCGTTTGTTTCTTTTTCAACTAATTTTTTTGCTTGTTTGATTGTTGATGCTAAACCTAACTTATTCAATCTTGCATATAAAAAAGGTTTAAATAATTCTAATGCCATTTTTTTTGGCAAACCACATTCATGTAATTTTAAATCTGGTCCTACTACGATTACTGATCTTCCTGAATAATCAACCCTTTTTCCAAGTAAATTTTGTCTAAATCTTCCTTGTTTACCTTTTAGCATTTCAGCTAAAGATTTTAGTGGTCTCTTGCCTGTTCCAGTAATTACTCTGCCTCTTCTTCCATTGTCAAATAATGCATCCACAGACTCTTGAAGCATTCTTTTTTCATTTCTAACGATGATATCTGGAGCTTTAAGATCCATTAATCTTTTTAGTCTGTTATTTCTATTAATAACTCTTCTGTATAAGTCATTTAAATCAGATGTCGCAAAACGACCACCATCTAAGGGAACTAAAGGTCTTAATTCAGGTGGGATCACAGGTACTACTGTTAATATCATCCACTCTGGTTTTTGCCCTGTCTCAATAAAAGATTCTAAAAGTTTAAGTCTTTTTATAGCTCTTTCCTCATTAACTTTTGACTTGGTTTCTTTAATGTAACTTACTAAATTTTTTCTTTCTAACTCTAGGTCTAGATTTTTTAACATTTCTAGAACCGCTTCTGCTCCAATCCCTGCGGTAAAAGATTCTTCACCAAATTCGTCTTGGTATTTTGCTAATTCTTCTTCATTTAAAAGTTGATTTTTTTGTAAACCAGTTAATCCAGGTTCAATAACTATAAAGTTTTCAAAATATAAAACTCTCTCTATTTCTTTTAATTTCATATCCACTGCCAATGCAATTCTGCTAGGTAGTGATTTTAAAAACCAAATATGAGCAACAGGGGTAGCTAAATTAATGTGCCCCATTCTTTCTCTTCTTACATTTGATTTTGTAACTTCGACACCACATTTTTCACAGATGATGCCTCTAAATTTCATTCTTTTATATTTACCACATAAACATTCGTAATCTTTTATAGGTCCAAAAATTCTCGCACAAAATAAACCATCTTTTTCAGGTCTAAAAGTTCTGTAATTTATTGTTTCTGGCTTTTTAATTTCACCATATGTCCAAGATTTAATTTTTTCTGGACTTGCTAAAGAAATTTTAATGCTATTAAAATTTTGAGCTTCAGAAATTTCGGTGTTTTTAAATAAATCTGTAAGTTCTTTTTTCATATTAATTTAACTCCACATTAAGTGCTAATGATTTAATTTCTTTAACTAAAACGTTAAATGACTCTGGAATACCAGATTCAAAATTCTCTTCACCCTTAACTATAGTTTCATAGACCTTAACTCTTCCAGCAACGTCATCAGATTTTACAGTTAAAATTTCTTGTAATGTATAAGATGCACCATAAGCCTCTAATGCCCACACTTCCATCTCTCCAAACCTCTGACCACCCAGTTGTGCTTTTCCACCTAGTGGCTGCTGTGTAACTAAACTATAAGGTCCAGTTGATCTAGCGTGAATTTTATCCTCGACAAGATGGTGTAATTTCAGCATATAAATTATTCCAACTGTTACAGGTCTATCAAATTTTTCACCTGTTCTTCCATCCCATAAATAAGTTTGACCAGAAGATGGTAATTTTGCAAGCTCTAACATTTCTGTTACATTTTTTTCTTTTGCACCATCAAAAACTGGCGTTGATATTGCTATTCCATTTTGAAGATTTTCGCATAAATCTCTGAATTCTGATTTAGTTAATTTATCAACTGTTTCTTTAAAAATTTCTTCTCCATAAACAGATTTTAAAAAACTAGCTATTTTTTCAGTTTTTTCTAATTTCTTAGCATTTTCATTAACCAGCCTTTTAACTTCTTCACCAAATTCTTTACAAGCCCAACCCAAGTGTGTTTCTAAAATTTGACCTACGTTCATACGACTTGGAACTCCTAATGGATTTAAAACTATATCAACTGGTCTACCATCTTCTCTATATGGCATATCTTCAACAGGAACAATTTTACTAACAACACCTTTATTACCATGTCTTCCAGACATTTTATCACCAGGACGTAATCTTCTCTTAATTGCAACAAAAACTTTAACCATTTTCATTACACTTGGTAATAAATCATCACCACTTCGAATTTTCAAAACCTTATCCTCAAATCTTTCAGTGATATCTTGTTTAGCTTTGTTGTATTGATCTTTTAACTGGGCTAGAGTTGCTTCGTCATTTACATTGCCAACTGTTATTTTGAATACATCATTAATGTTTAGTTTATTAATTGCTTCAAAATCTAGTTTTGTACCTTCATCTAAATCTTTAACTTTTTTAGCTAATGATGAGCCAGATAAAAATTGCGAAGCTCTTTGCTTAATACTTCTTTCTAAAATTTCTTCCTCAACTATCTTATCCTGTTGAACTTCCTCAATTTCAGCTCTTTCAATAGTTATTGATCTTTCATCTTTTTCAATTCCATGTCTATTAAACACTCTAACATCAACGACTGTTCCACTGCTTCCTCTAGACATTCTTAATGAAGTATCTGTAACATCAATTGCTTTTTCACCAAAAATTGATCTTAATAATTTTTCTTCAGGGCCTGATGCTGAGTCACCTTTCGGTGTAACTTTTCCAACTAAAATATCACCTGCATTAACTTCTGCTCCAATGTAAACAACTCCAGATTCATCTAAGTTTTTTAGAGCTTCTTCGTTTACATTTGGAATATCTCTAGTGATTTCTTCTTCACCAAGTTTTGTATCTCTAGCCATAACTTCATACTCTACGATATGAACAGAGGTAAACACATCATCTGTTACACATCTTTCTGAAATTAAAATAGAGTCCTCAAAATTGTAACCTTGCCATGGCATAAATGCTACAGTCACGTTTTTACCTAAAGCTAACTCGCCTAATTTTGTAGATGGACCATCCGCAATGATATCTCCTGACTTAACTTTATCACCTACTCTAACTAAAGGTTTTTGGTTAATACATGTATTTTGATTTGATCTTTTAAATTTTTGAAGATTGTAAATATCAACACCTGATTTTGTAAAATCAGTTTCTTCAGTAACTTTTATTACAATTCTTTTACCATCAATTTTATCAACAATTCCATCTCTTTTTGCTACGATAGTAACACCTGAATCTAAAGCTACATCACTTTCAATTCCAGTACCAACTAGAGGCGCTTCAGGCTTTAATAATGGCACAGCTTGTCTCATCATGTTTGATCCCATCAATGCTCTGTTTGCATCATCATTTTCCAAAAAAGGAATTAATGAAGCAGCAACTGAAACTAATTGTTTTGGCGATACGTCTATGTAATCAATTGTTTCTGGTTTAGCTAAAAGGAAATTTAAATTTTGTCTGCATGAAACCAATTCTTCAACAATTTTTCCATTCTTATCAAGCTTAGTATTTGCTTGTGCAATTGTATATTTAGTTTCTTCCATTGCAGAAAGATATTCTATATTCTCTTGCACCACTCCATTTTTTACTTTTTTGTAAGGACTTTCAATAAAACCATATTTATTAATTTTAGCATAAGTAGATAAACTGTTGATCAATCCAATATTTGGGCCTTCTGGAGTTTCGATCGGACAAATTCTTCCGTAGTGAGTTGGATGGACGTCACGAACTTCAAACCCAGCTCTTTCTCTGGTCAATCCTCCTGGTCCTAAAGCAGAAACTCTTCGCTTGTGAGTAATTTCTGACAATGGATTAGTTTGATCCATAAATTGCGATAGTTGAGAACTAGCAAAAAAATCTTTTAGAGAAACGGTCAAAGGTTTCGCATTTATTAAATCTTGAGGCATTGCCGACTCTACATCTAGAGTAGTCATTTTTTCTTTAATAGCTCTTTCCATTCGGTAAACGCCAATACGAGCTTGATTTTCTACTAGCTCACCAACTGATCTAACTCTTCTATTGCCTAAATGATCAATATCATCTACCTCATCTTTACCATCACGTAAATCTAACATCTTGTGAATAATAGCAATTATGTCATCATTTCTTAAAATTGTAATTTTATCAGAACATTCAAGATTTAATCTTGAGTTCATTTTAACTCTTCCTACATCAGATAAATCATATCTATCAGAGCTAAAGAACAAATTATTGAAAATTTGAGTAGCTATTTCAATTGTTGGAGGCTCACCTGGTCTCAACATTTTATAGACTTCTGTTATTGCCTCATTTTTATCTTCATTTTTATCATTTAAAATTGTTGTTAAAAGATAAGGACCTTTATTAATTGAATTTGTAATTGAAATTTTTAGGGTATTAATATTTGCATCTAAAATCTGTTGGATAATAGTATCATTTAACTCTGTTCCAATTTTAAACACACCATCTTCTTCATCATTAATTTTAACATCTCTATGTAAGTATTTTCCATATAATGAATCTCTTGTTACAAGTATCTCTTTTAATCCATCGTTAGCTAGTTTTTTGGCATTTAAATAGTTGATTTTATCACCTAATTTAACAACTACTTCACCTGTTTTAGCATCAATTACTTCCTCTGAAAAATTTTTAGCTTTATAATTTTCTGGGTTAAATTTCGTCTTCCATTTATTAGTTTTTGGATCAAAAGTATAATCCTCACTCTCATAAAACTCATCTGCAATTTCAGCTTTTGTAAAACCTAATGCTAATAATAAAGTTGAAGCTAGAATTTTTTTCTTTCTATCAATTTTAAAGTATAAAAAATCTTTTACATCAAATTCAAAGTCTAACCATGAACCTCTATTTGGTATCACTCTACAATTAAATAATAATTTTCCACTTGCGTGAGTTTTTCCTTTATCATGATCAAAAAATACACCAGGACTTCTGTGCATTTGGTTAACGACTACTCTTTGAACACCATTGGTAATGAAAGTTCCACTATTAGTCATCATAGGAACTTCACCCATGTAAACTTCTTGTTCTTTTGCAGATAAAATATCTTTTGTATTATTTTCTTGATCTATTTCATAAACAACCAACCTAAGGGTGCACTTAAGAGCAGATGAATAAGTTAATCCTCTAGTAATACATTCTTCTACATCAAATTTAGGTTTTTCTAATCGGTAAGAAACATATTCCAAAGTCGCTTTATCATTTAAATCTTCAATTGGAAAAATACTTTTAAAAACTCTATCAAAACCTTTGGTTAAATCGCCAGCATCTGCATTAAATTCAGTTAACTCTTTATAAGAGTTTTTTTGAACTTCGATTAAATTTGGAATAGATAAACTTTCTTTAAGTTTACCAAAACTTTTTCTTATGTTTTTTTTTTCAGTAAAAGATAATTGCATTTATGTTTATTAATACTGATTAATAAAATTAATCAGTATTCGAATTCTTTCTTATTAATTTATTTAAGTTCTACTTTAGCGCCTGCAGCTTCTAACTTAGCTTTAATTTCTTCAGCTTCTTTTTTATTTACACCAGATTTAACTTCTTTAGGTGCACCCTCAACTAAATCTTTTGCTTCTTTAAGACCTAGTGATGTTGCTGCTCTTACTTCTTTAATAACATTAATTTTTTTATCACCAGCAGAAACCAGCATGATAGTAAATTCATCTTTTTCTTCTGCTGCTGCTGCACCGCCTGCTGCTGCTGGAGCTGCTGCTGCCATAGGAGTTACACCCCATTTTTCTTCTAATTGTTTTGAAAGCTCTGCTGCTTCTGCAACTGTCAAGCTTGATAAATCTTCAATAATTTTATTTAGGTCTGGCATATGTTTTACTCTTTAGGTTGTGTTTCAGAATTTTCTGGGGACAAACTACTCATTTTTTCCGAACGTGCAAGTAAAATACTTATTAATTTTCCTGCTGAAGCACTTAATATTCCCACTATATTTGCTCTAGCTTCATCTAATGTTGGTAAATTAGCTACATTTTGGACTCCGGCCTGGTCTAAGACCTCATTGTCCATAATTCCGCCAATTAATTTTAGATTTTCGTTGTCTTTAGCAAATTTTGATAAAATTCTGGCAGACATTATAGCATCTTCTCCAAATGCTACGGCTGTTGGACCAGTAAATAAGTTAGATAAATCTTTACACTTAGTTTTTTCTAAGGCTAGTTTGGTAATTCTATTTTTTGTAATTCTGAAAATAATTCCATGCTCTCTCATTTGAGCTCTTAGTTCATCTAATTGTGTCATCGTTAAACCTTGGTAATGGGTTACCATTACAGCTTTACTGTTCTCAAATTTTTCTGTCATCTCAGTAATATAATTTTTCTTTTGCTCTTTATTCATCATAACAGTTAAATATTTTTTCCAAGTTTAAGTTTATATGAAACACCCATAGTAGATGTTATAAATACAGCTTTAATTAAATCACCTTTTAAAGTGTTGTTTGATTTTTCTTTTTCTAATGCATCTAAAACAGCATTATAATTTTTTATTAATTGATCATCATTAAAAGATTTCTTACCTATACTAACACCAATATTGCCATCTTTATCATTTCTTATTTCTGCTTGTCCAGACTTTGCATCAGAAATTGCTGTTTTAAGATCATCAGTTACTGAGCCTAATTTTGGATTAGGCATTAAACCTTTTGGTCCTAATACTTTTCCAAGCTTAGAAAGTTTAATCATCATCGATGGTGTGCAAATTAATTTTTCAAAGTCCATTTCTCCACTTTTAATTTTTTCAATAAATTCATCTCCACCAACAATATCTGCTCCAGCATTTTTAGCTTCATCAGCTTTTGTTTCTTCACAAACAACAGCAACTTTTACTTTTTTTCCTGTTCCTCCTGGAAGATTAACTACTGTTCTAATATTCACTTCACTTTTCTTTTGCTTATTATTGATTTGAAAACTTAAATCTACAGACTCATCAAATTTTGTAGTGCAATTTTTTTTAATTTCAGGAATTAATTTCTCTATAGCTTCAGCGGGTAGATCTGAAGTTTTTTCTGGTAACTTTTTAAATCTTTTTGATGACATTAATCTTTTACCTCTATACCCATCGATCTTGCAGATCCTGAAATAATTTTTACTGCTTGATCCAAATCTAAAGCATTTAGATCTGCCATTTTTTGATTTGCAATTTCTTCAACTTGTTTTCTTGTAATAGACGCAACAATATTTCGTCCTGGCTCTTTTGAACCACCTTTAAGTTTTGCTGCTTCTTTTATAAAATACGATGCTGGTGGTGATTTAATTTTAAAATCAAATTTCTTATCTTTATAAACTGTAATTTCTACTGGTACAGGTTTTCCAGCTAGCGATTTTGTTTTATCGTTAAAAGCTTTACAAAATTCCATGATATTAACTCCACGTTGACCAAGAGCTGGTCCTACTGGAGGAGCCGGATTAGCTTGACCACCATTAATTTGTAATTTTATAAATCCACTAATTTCTTTTTTTGCCGCCATTAACTTACTTTCTCTACTTGGTTATATTCTAAATCCACAGGTGTTGGACGACCAAATATAGAAACTGAGACCTTAAGTCTAGACTTTTCTTCATCTATATCTTCAACCATTCCACTGAACGAAGCGAATGGTCCGTCAACAACCTGAACTTTTTCTCCAATGCTGTACTCTATACCAGATTTTGGCTGAGCCACACCATCTTTAATTTGACCTAATATTTTTTCAATTTCTTTATCAGAAACAGGTACTGGCATCCCTTTAGTGCCTAAAAAACCACTTACTCTCTTTATATTCTTTATCATGTGGTAAATATTATTATCCATCTCACTTTTAATTAATACATAACCTGGAAAATATTTTTTCTTTCTTTGTATTCTTTTTCCTCTTTTAACTTCAGTTACATCGTGAGTTGGAACAACTATTTCTTCAAATTTTTCTGAAATCTTGGCTTTTTCTGCTTCTTCTTTGATTAGTCCAGCAACCTTATTCTCAAAACTTGAATGTGACTGCACTATGTACCAATTTTTCATCTAAATACTTACCTTTAATAGTAATTCTAAAAAGAATTTTAAAACCTGATCAAGTAGTAAAAAGAACAATGACATAACTACTGCCATTGCAAAGACCATCAAGGCTCCTTGCATTGTTTCTTTTCCAGTTGGCCAAGAAACTTTAAAAGCCTCTTGTTTTACTTCCTGTATAAATTTAATCGGGTTTTTCATAGTTTTATTTAACTCTAATTGGCAGGAGCGGAGGGACTCGAACCCTCAGCCTCCGGTTTTGGAGACCGGCGCTCTACCAATTGAGCTACACTCCTATATAGAGCTTACTCTATAATTTTAGTTACTACTCCTGCTCCTACAGTTCTGCCACCTTCTCTAATCGCGAAGTTAAGTTTTTCTGACATCGCAATTGGAGTGATTAGCTTAACTATAAACTTAGCATCATCACCAGGCATAACCATCTCTGTACCAGCTGGTAATTCTACTTCACCAGTAACATCTGTTGTTCTAAAATAAAACTGAGGTCTATACTTAGTAAAGAAAGGAGTATGTCTTCCACCTTCTTCTTTTTTCAATACATAAGCTTGAGCTTCAAATTTAGTATGTGGTGTAATTGAACCAGGCTTACAAAGAACTTGACCTCTTTCTACGTCGGTTCTTTCAACACCTCTTAAAAGCACACCAATATTATCTCCCGCTTCACCTGAGTCTAAAAGTTTTCTAAACATTTCAACACCAGTACATACTGATTTTTTTGTATCTCTTATTCCAACGATTTCAATTTCTTCACCAGTTTTAATTATACCAGACTCTACTCTTCCAGTTACAACTGTTCCTCTTCCAGAAATTGAGAATACATCTTCAACTGGCATCAAGAAATCTTTATCTTTTGGTCTGTCAGGTTGTGGAATAAATTCATCAACACTCTTCATTAATTCAATAATTGAATTTTTTCCAATTTCATCATCTCTACCTTCTACGGCTGCTAATGCTGAGCCTTTAGTGATAGGAGTTTTATCTCCTGGAAATTTATAAGATGTTAATAATTCTCTAATTTCCTCTTCAACAAGTTCGATCATTTCTTTATCATCAACTTGGTCTACTTTATTTAAGTAAACAACAATAGCTGGCACACCAACTTGTCTTGCTAATAGTATGTGTTCTCTAGTTTGAGGCATAGGACCATCAGCTGCATTAACAACTAAGATTGCTCCATCCATTTGAGCAGCACCGGTAATCATGTTCTTCACATAGTCAGCGTGACCTGGACAGTCTACGTGAGCGTAATGTCTATTTGCAGTTTCATACTCAACGTGAGCAGTTGAAATTGTAATTCCTCTTTCTTTTTCTTCAGGAGCTTTATCGATTTGGTCATAAGCTGTAAACGTTGCTCCGCCTGATTCTGCTAAAACTTTTGTGATCGCTGCAGTTAAAGTTGTTTTACCATGATCCACGTGACCAATAGTACCGATGTTACAATGCGGTTTGTTTCTTACAAATTTTTCTTTTGACATTACTTTTTTACCTCAGTTTTTATTTTTATTTATAATTTTAATTTTCTTGGAGCGGGTAAAGGGAATCGAACCCTTACATCCAGCTTGGAAGGCTAGCGTTCTACCATTGAACTACACCCGCACAACCCCAAGAGTAACACTCCATATCACCTAAAGTTCTATTGAATGGTGGAGGGGGAAAGATTCGAACTTTCGAAGACCGAAGTCAACGGGTTTACAGCCCGCCCCATTTGACCGCTCTGGAACCCCTCCTATTTGGGGAAGTGTCCCCTGCTCAATAAAGCTTCAAACAACATGCGTTTTATATATTTTATTTACTCAATTGCAACACGAGATTTAATAAGAAAATATCTAAAAAAACGTGTAAAACTTAGATAATTTTATGAATAAATCATCTTTTTTTATAGTTGGTCAACATGCTGTGATTGAGGCCTTAAAAAATCCTAATCGAAAGGTTTTGAGAGTTTTTTTAACTGAAGAAAGTAAAAAAAATATTCACAGAAAAAGTCCAAAAAAAAATTTACTTGAAGATGTTAAAGTTTATTACAAAACTAAAAAAGAACTAGACAAATACACCACTAAAGAAAATTTATTGCATCAAGGTTGCGTTGCTGAAGTAGAGCATCTTGATAAGCCAGTATTAAAAGAATTTATAAAAGGAAAAAGTAATTTAACACTAGCTTGCTTAGATGAGGTAACTGATCCAAGAAATATAGGTTCTCTAATCAGAAGTGCAGCTTCATTTAATATAGATGGAATAATTGTAAAAGATAGACATTTTCCAGATGAAAGTAAATTGATGTACAAAGCTGCAAGCGGCAGTATGGAGCATATCAATATTTTTGAAGTTTCTAATATTAATTCAACTTTAAAAAACTTAAGAGAAAAAAACTTTTGGGTTTATGGGTTTGATAGTGAAGGTGAAAAATCATTTACAGAAGTTGAATGGAAGGGAAACAATGTTCTTTTATTTGGTTCTGAAGGATTTGGGATGAGAGAGCATACTTCTAAATATACTGATTTCCTTGTAAGAATAGACATCAGTCCAAAGATTGAAAGTTTAAATATCTCAAATAGTGCAGCTATTGTCTTCCATCATCTTAGTTACATTAAAAAAAGAGTTGATTAATTTCAAAATAATTAATACTTATTGCGCATGCCCTTGTAGCTCAGCTGGTAGAGCAATTGATTTGTAATCAATAGGTCCGCGGTTCGAATCCGTGCGGGGGCACCATCATTAAATATCATTCACTACTTTTACTTCAGAGTTCAATTTATCTCTCCACATCACAATGCATAAACATTTTTCATTAAGTGTGGTTAATGAATGGGGTTGATAACTTTTGTGAAATCTACTTTTTAATTTATCTAAAATTTCAGATTTATCACCTTTGCTTTCAAATTTTGCACTACCAGATATTACAAAATATAATTCCTCAGCTTCATGATTGTGCCATGTGTAGTAAGTATCCTTATCAAAAAAAATTACATATAAACTCATATCATTAGTTAAAAAATGGCCTGTTGGTCCAAATAATTCAAAATATGCAAATTTATCTAAAAAGCTTTGACCGACATCTTTCTCTTCATAATTTTGTCTCCAATTGGCATAAGGTGAGATTTTTTTAATCAATTTATGAATTGATTTAATCGAATTATCATCAACCTCCCAATTATCTAAAATGTTTACAGACTGAAACTTTTTATTTGGTATCTTATTATAAGTAAGTTTTTCAGGTAGTTTTACAAACTCACTAAGGTTTTTATTTTGAGACCAAAGTAAAAACATCTCTTTTTTTAAATTATCAAATAATTCTTTTGCATCCATTATTTTCAAACATAATAAATACTAATTTAATTTCAAACTATTTGCACAAAATTCTGAAGCAAAATTATAAGCTTTGAGTTGTGTATCTTCATCTTTTTTTGATAATTCATCCATCTCCTCATCGTTAAATTTGTCACTTAAAGCTTTAACTGTGCACGAACAATATTCATTAGCTTTTTCTGCTCCAAGATATTGTTTTGAAGTAGGATAGCAACCTCTATACAATTTTTTTTGATAATCTTCAGACATTGAAAAAAGATTATTTAAAAATAATAAATTCAATAAAAATGCTAATAAAAAATATTTCAATGTTTTATGAAGTTTCTTTTCTTAATTGTTCAATTTTAATTTTTTTTTGCAAACTCCTATTTTTATCATAAAGAAGATTAAATTTTATTTTATTATTAATTTTAATCGAAATTGTTTTAGCATTTCTAACTTCCAAATTATCAGCAACAGCACTTATGGGTCTTTTGTTGGGATTCAAATTATTAATTACTATTCTTAATTTATCACTAACTATCTTACCTTTCCATCTTCTAGGTCTAAAAGGACTAATGGGAGCAATAGATAATTGTTTTGAGTTCAAGCTTAATATTGGACCATGTACTGAAAGATTGTAAGCTGTACTTCCTGCAGGTGTAGAAACCAAAACTCCGTCTGAAACAAGCTTTTTAATTATTATTTTTGAGCCATGTTTAATTGATAATGTTGCAGCTTGTCTACTTTGTCTTAATATTGAAACTTCATTAATGGCTAAAGATTTTTTTGTTTGATTAAATTTATTTTTTACAATCATTTCAAGTGGTGAAATTGTAATCAAATTTGGCTTAGATAAATTTTTAATAATATTTTTGGGTGAAAATTTATTCATTAAAAAACCATAATTTCCAGAATTAATTCCATAAAAAGATTTTTTAGAATTTTTATTCTTTTTTAAAGTTTGTAGCATGAAGCCATCTCCGCCAATTACTATAAGTAGATTTGGGTTTTTAAAATTATATTGATTAATTTTTTTTATAAGTTGATTTTTTATTATTATAGATTTTTTATTTTTATCGAAAATTATTTGAGGGCTACTCATTGATGGTGCCCTCGGCCAGACTCGAACTGGCACTCCGCAAGCGGCAAGGATTTTAAGTCCTTTGTGTCTACCAATTTCACCACGAGGGCATTAATGAATTTCATGAGTATTTATGCTAATATTTATAATTGAACAAGA
>Ga0255773_10002438_pt1 | contig 17234 bp, 12 predicted proteins | sample 011ome_17_FD_179971 | JGI IMG/M metagenome (GOLD analysis project Ga0255773, IMG submission 179971) | Coastal salt marsh microbial communities from the Groves Creek Marsh, Skidaway Island, Georgia - 011502XT metaG (version 2) | ecosystem: Environmental > Aquatic > Marine > Intertidal zone >...
CGTCGTCGTCATGTTTGTGGTGGTGGTGGTGGTCGTTGTTTTGACGACGACGCAAAGGAGAGGAAGCGTCGCAGGGGGTCTTCATTGTAGTTATGAAGAGTTCTTTCCAAAGAAGTCAAACAGAATAAAAATCTCAACAAAACGTCTTTTTTGAGGCACACGCAGAAAAAAAAAAGAGAGAGAGAATGCATCGTCATCGAAGGTGGTGTGTCGCTCTCGTCCTCTTCCTCTTCCTCTCCGGAGCAGTCGCAAACAGTAGTCGAATTGCTGAAACTCGACAGAGAGAAGAAAAGAAGGAGGACGTGAAGACACTCGCTTTCTCGCACGACACGAACGACAACAAAAGGGTAGCGTTGGGTGCGAGATTTTTAGAAGACGATCAGTTGGACTCCCAAGAAGAGTGCATGACAGATGCGTTTTTTTCTATTTTTAACCAACATCATCATCACGGCGGCGGGCGTCGATTCAAAGGATCAGAAGAGGATATCTTCTGCGAACATCTGGTGCAGGCGAAGGATAAAGACGCGTTGAAATGCCTCGTCGCGGTGAATGCGGTCTCGTGTCGTCTGGAACGGTCTAAAGTAAAAAGCAGATTGGGGAAATGTAATAAAAAGCGTTTCGATGGTGGGTGCGAGAGGTGCGCGTTGAAACGAATAGGAGGGTCAGACGACGACGACGACGACGACGACGACGACGGAAGAGATGGTGAAGATACAAAGAACAGCAATGGACTGAAAGGACTGTTCAAGTTTCTGTTTTACGACGAGGACGAGGACGAGGACGACGACGACAACGAAAATAACGCCGATGGAATGGACGAAGAGGAAGAGGAAGACGAAGACGAGACTACCCGTCGTAATTTTTTCTCCGTTACGAAAGCAACAGAACTCAACATGTATTTTCAAGCGCTTTCGAGAGTAGAATCAGAGTGCGCGCAACACGAGCAACGATTCCGCGCGCTGAGAGCTTCGAGAGAATTATCCGAGTTTTTTAAACGAATCGAACTTTCCGAGTTGGAAGCGAAAAAGAGCGTTGAAAATTCAATGGAAAGATTACGAGCGATGGAATTTGAAATCAAAACATCAGTGCACGAGACGCTGTTAGAGACGCAAAACGTGCACAATCAAACGCGCGAAAGACTCAACTTGACGTTAACACGTGTCCAAGAAGCACAAAACGCGGTAGAAAAATTGACTGCGTTCGCAAAGGTACACTCTATGCGATTGAAAGAACTCGCGATTACTTTCAATCGCATGCGAGATGCGCTCTCGAAATCGAGTTTGGTTTTCTTCTTCTTCGTTTGGTGGTTCGTGTTTGGGACTTCTTTTGTGCCACACGCGTTGAGAACGTTTCTCAGAGAAAGTTTAAGACAGATCTTAGGCGCCGTCTTGTGTAGTCACGCGATTGAAATCGCCCTCGTGCCTCGATTTGTCGAGTATTATTACCGTCAGCAGTATCAAATCAAGGAAACGGCGGAAGAAGAACGAGAGGAAGACATCGACATCGAACTTCTCATCGCGCAAGCCACGCAACTCGTCCGCGTGACCGTAGCCACTACCGTCGCCGTACGAAGCATACGAACCACGATGCTAAAAAACAAACGAGAGAAATCGCGTTTGCTCGAACAAGAAGCTTTCGCGAGCAGTTTGCGCCGAGTCGAAACCGACGTGCGCGCTTTGCTCGCAGAACGACGAGGACGAGAAGAAGAACAAGAAGAAGAAGTAAAAAGAGGAAGAAGAGGACGAGTTGTGGTCAAAGCCTTGTTACCACCATCGAGAAGACAAGAAGACGATTCAGACGATTCAGACGAGATCTCAGAGAAGACCAAGAAGACCAAGAAGACCAAGAAGAAAGTGAACACTTTTAATGAAGAAGACTTTGTTGAAACCATCGACGAGGACGAAAAAAGCGAAGAAAGAAAAACTTTGAGGAAAAAGCGAAAGAAAGACCACTAACACCACACTTTTGGTGGTGTAAAGATGAAAGAGGATTTTAAGGAGGAGATAAAAATATCGCGCCTGACGGTGTACCCGTTGAAATCGTGCAAAGGCATCGACGTGAAGCGCGCGCGTTTGACCGAAACTGGATTCGAGTGGGACAGATGCTTTTGCGTGATCGATAAAGACGGGGAATTTATCAGTCAGAGAACTGTTCCTGAGTTGGCGTTGGTTGAAACCGAGTTTCGCGGGGCCATCTTTGAGGATGATGAAGAGGATGATGATTTTGATGATGAGAACAGTACGATGGAACGAGTCATGGAGGAGGATGTGAACGACGACGGGGTAAACGACGTAAACGAGACTGAATCGATGATGAAAGATGCGAAATTAATTCTGCGAAGTCCAAACTGCGCGGACGAGTGCGAAATTCCTCTGCTGGCGAGAAAAGAGGACATGTCTGGCGAGGTGGAATGTTCGGTGTGGGACTACTGCGGCGTTCACTTGGCGGAGAGCGACGCGGTGAACGAGTGGATATCGAGGGCGATAAGAGTGCCCGGGGCGAAAATTGTTCGTTGGATTGGAACCGGAGGGATACCGGAAAGGTTTAATAAGTACGTTTCGACGAGCGATCGCAAATCGAGACCGAAAAGGCCTTTAGACGAGCGATACGCGAAGAACGGCGGCGAGACGGCGTTTAGCGACGGGTACCCCGTGTTGTTAGCCCACGAGTCCAGTCTCGACGATTTGCAAAAGCGCGTGGTCATGGGGAAAGAGCTGTTCAATTTAGCCGGAAGCGAAGTGAAAATGAATCGCTTTCGACCGAACGTGGTTGTTTCCGGAGGTAAAGAGTGGGCAGAGGACAAGTGGTTAAAGATAGAAACACGCGCGAGAAAGAGCAAGAGCGATGGCGGCGGCGGCGGCGGCGAACGCGGCGGAGATGAAGGTGGTGTTTCTTGGGACCTCGTCAAACCGTGTTCTCGGTGTACGATCCCGGATATAAACCAAGAAACCGGCATCTTCGATAAAAACCGCGAAGTCTCTCGCGCGTTGCAAAAATTCCGCTCCGGGACCGTTCTAAACAGCCAAACCAAATCGTGGGCGAACGAAGTCTTCTTCGGGTGGAACATGATTACGAGCGCGCCAGGCGGCGGCGGTTTGAAAATATCCGTCGGAGACGTCGTGACTGCGAAAGAGCTCAGACCAAATCTCAGTGGTGGTGGTGGTTTCATGTAGTTCGTCCCTTCTTATTTGTGTGCGAGTATTAGACTCGTAGAGTAGTAATAGTAGTAGAGTAGTAGTAGTGGTAGTAGTACAGAGAAACGACGGATGACGATGATAAAGAGTTACACTCATTTTTCTTTCAATTTTTCTTCTTTTAGTCGTCGACAGACGCAAAGGGTTTTCACCTCTCTTTTCCTTCTCACTTCGTTACACGTTCGACGCGCACGATATAAACGATATAAACGATATAAACGATAACAACAACAGTTAGTATTCGTATTTACCCCGCGCTCTTTTAATCTTCTGTTACATTTAGTATTATGCTCGCATCTACCAGCAGCGCTGCTGCTACTGCTGCTATTACTACTCACACGAACACGAACGCTTCTTGCGCTCGGCGGCGGAATTTTTCCTCCGATGTGCAACACCATCAACGTAAGAGAAACACGAACAATTCAGAATTCAGAAGACAAAGAAGACAAAAGAGAAGAAATAACGGGGACAGCACTCTTTTCGTGACACGCGCGGAAAGTGGCGGTTTTGGCGATGGTATCACCAACAATGGATTGACTCGAGAAATCAGCGAAGATGTCGATACCGTGTTGTTAGATTGCGATGGGGTCATATGGCACGGAGACGCTTTAGTTCCCGGGGCGAAAAAAGCCGTGGACTATTTACGAGAAACGCTGCAAAAGCGCGTGTTTTTTGTCACGAACAACGCGACGAAAACGAGAGAGTATTACCAGTGGAAGTTTTCCGAGCTCGGGATGGAGGTGGACGTGAACCACATATATACCGCGGCGTTTGCGTCGGCGTCGTATTTATCCGCCATCGGATTTAACAATACTCACGGTAGTACTACTACTAAAGATGGATCGTCGTCATCAAATAAGAAGATATACGTGGTTGGTGAGCAAGGGTTAGTGAGAGAGTTGGAGGAGTGCGACGTCGGCGATATCGTCGGGGGCGTATACGAAGCAGTCTCGTGTACTTCGAGCGATTGGGAGGAGATGCACGAGTGGACGGGAGGTGACGCCGAAAACGACCACGACGACGATTCTCGAGTAGACGCGGTTGTCGTTGGTCAAGACACGTCGTTTACGTTCGCAAAGTTAGCGTACGCCTCGTATTTGATACAAAAAGGCGCAAAGTTCATCGCCACGAACCCAGACGCCGGGGATAGGTTAGGGAAAGAGAAATTATTGATGCCCGGAGCGGGGCCTATAGTGAAAGCGATTGAAACCGCGTCTGGGAGAGCACCGGATGTGATTTGCGGAAAACCAGGAAAGTACATGTTTGACGCGATAATGTCGCACTCGCACGGCGACCCGCAGAGGACGATGGTCATCGGCGATAGAATGGACACGGACGTGAAATTCGGGAAAGATAACGGCGCGAGATATTCCGTCTTAGTCCTCACCGGCGCGAACAAAATGAAAGACGTGGAAGAGAACGAAGACGAATCGAAGCAACCATCGTTCGTGGTTGGTTCTTTAGCGGAAGCGTGCGGAATACCATTCGATCCAAACGAACCGACGCAGCGCGTCGGCGAAAGAGCGAACATGGCGAAGAATTACCCCGTCGGCGACGGTACCGTCCACGATTTGTGGGCCAGCGGAGACGACGACATGGACGACGACGACGACGACTACGACGACGACGACTTTATTCCAGCCACGTGATGAGAGAGTATTCTTATTGAGAGAAAGATTTGAAGGGCGAAAAAGAGAGATGAAGATGATATAAATTTACTACTACTACTATATACTGACAAAATAAAATAACTGAAAATCTTCACTTCTTTTCAAACAAAAACTTTTAAAACAAAATGACGGAGAAAACAACGAAGAAAAAGACATCGTCCAAGAAGACGAAGACAACAACACCTCCGTCTTTTGTTGCAGAAGAAGAAAAGGACGACGCAAAAACTCCTGCGAAAGAACAACACTTTTTACCAGAAGAAGAAGAAGAAGAAGAACAACAGACGATGCCGAGTAGTGCCGTAAAAAAGTTACCCCAAATAACCGTCGCGCGTTTGTTAAACGAAACGCAGTTAGGCGTCGCCATGCACAAACGCATCGTGAGACAAATGACAGAATTACGACACGTGAGCGGTAACGAGAAGTTCTTACAGGACGTGTGCACGTGCTTGTTGCACGTTTTATTGGAATACAAGGTATATCTTCTTAGTCTTTGTGGTCGTCTTTATATATGTCTTTATATCGTCGCGTCTTTATCCCCCTCGTTTGAGAAGAGTGATTTTGAGAATGAAATGGATTTTTAGAGACGAGAGAGATACAAATTTTTTTTCTTTTTTCATCGTTCCCCTTTTTGTGTCTCTTGATTTTCAAAGTATTATATTCGTATGATGAATAAAACGAAGCTCATATTATATTATTCTTGAACAACAACATTTATTAATAACAACAGAGAGACTTACACACGGAACGGGTGATTCGATTTATAATCGCATTCACTTCACACCGAGAACCAGGCCACGAGGAGGAAGCGGACGAGTTTTGCGAATCTTTGATTCGGTTTTTGTTGAACGTCACCGCGGCGAAGGATCGAGCGGTTCGGTTTCGAGCGTGTCAAATAGTGGCGGGGATTTTGAACGCGCTCGGACCAGATGCGGAGATTTCGGACGATTTATACGACCAGATGGAAGAGACGATGTTGGAAAGGTTGAGAGATAACACGCCAGCGGTGAGAGCGCAAGCGGCGAGAGCGTTATCGAGATTGCAAGATGGCGGGGAAGACGCGGATTTCAGCAACAGCGAAATTACCACGGCGTTTATCGAGTTGATCGGAGGCGAGAAGAATAAAGACGCGAGGAAAGCTATTCTAGGCGCGTTGGCGATTTCTGATCACACGATTTCCGTGGTCGTGGAGAGAACGAGAGACATTTCCGAGGAAGTGAGACGCATCGCGTTTTTGGCGTTGGCCGCGAAGGTTCCGGTGGAATCCGTCTCGATCGAACATCGCGCGTTGGTATTGAGAAGAGGCTTGAACGATCGATCGATTTCAGTGAGATCGGCATGCGTTGACATGCTCAAGAAGTGGATGTCCTCGAGCGTGTGTGAGAACGACCCGATTAAGTTGTTGAAATTACTCGACGCGGAGTCGCACCCGAACGTTTCGGAGATGGCGTTGAAGACGTTGATTGAAACGAAGACGGTGAAAGCGATGGCGTACGCGACCAAGGAGAAGAGCGAAACGAGCGGGTTGCGTAGATTCTTTCTCAAGAAATCAGAAGAAGAAGAAGAAGAAGAAGAGAAAGTAAGTGTGGTTGAGCTCTTTTCGCCGGAAGAGGCGTTGTTCTGGCGCGTCATCGTCGAAGCGCTCGCGAACCAAACGTCGAGTTCAGGGAAGGACACGTCTCTCGCCGTCGGTCAAGCGCGCGCGGTGCTCCAAGCCGAAACCGAAGAAGTCGAAGATGCTTTGGATCAGTGCTTGCCAGAATCCTCGATGGATTTGCTCCGCGCCATTTCTATGCACGCCGACGGGAAAACAACGTCCTCGGTCTTTGCGGCGAGACAGTTGATGATGACGTTGAACTGCTCGGATATGAACGACGGCGCCTTGCGAAGAGGCGCCGCGACGCTCGTCTACGAACGATTGAGATCGATTGGCGACTTAAACGACGAAAACGACGTTTCGTGTTACGCGCGAGGTGGTGACGGCGAGTGGGAAAAGCAGTTGATTGACTTGGCGAAGCGCGTGCACGACGACAACGAACACGTCGCCGTCGTCTTGGGCGCCTGCGACAGTCTTCGAGGCACCGTTACCGATGAAGAGAACAACAACAAAAACGACGACGACGTAAACGACGACACCAACGTCTACGCTGAAACGCAAGCGCTCTTCATCGCCTCTTCGCTCTTTGAAACGGCGAATAACTCGTCGTCATCCAAGCTTCCCGCGCACGCGACTGAAGCTGTCATGCAGTCGCTCGTTCGACCGGCTGTCGCGCACGCGTCCGCCGGCGTTCGTCGCGAAGGTATCAAGTTACTCGGATTACTGTTAATGTGTGGAACGAACGCATTGACGGAAGAAACGGTGCAAATCTTGCGTACGGCTGCTGATGTTGATCCATCGGAGCCGGTTAAGTGCATGGCGTTGCGCGCGCTCGGTGATGCCGCCATGTTATACGGACCGAAAGCGTTGGATGCGAGACGAGATATGCCGGTGCCAAAGAAGGGCATTCACGTCCGTTTTGACGACGACGACGACGACGACGAAAGAGAAGAGGATGAGAAAGAAAAAGAGAATAACGACGATGCCGACGCCGACGCCGACGGCGAAGAAAATGAAACCGCCGGGTACCAGCTCACGTTGGAAAAGCAACTTCTTCGAATCATCGAGTCGGCGTGTGAACCGTTTGAAAACCCGAAGGATAAAACGGATCTGGAAGAACTGGACGCCGAAAACATCGACGCGATGAATGAAGCGGCGTTTACTGAATCTGAGAACTCCGCGCAAACCATCGCGTGCGAAACGCTCGCGAAACTCGCTTTGAGAAGAGGGTACTACGCCTTTGAGCAACCGTCTTTGGTCATCTCGACGCTCTTGGGCGCCATCTTTGCGTGCAACGCGCAAGAAACGCCCAGATTGGCGCAATGTCTCGCGGTATTTTTCCCAGCCATCGCGTCTGCACCAGATGCAAAGGTCAGAGCGTGCTTGATCGATGCCGTGTTACCGTCGTTGAGAATGGCGAGTCAAAAGAAGGGCGTCGCGAAAGTTGCCGCCTTTCTGACGTCTCTCTTAGAACTCGAGACGGGAATATCGTCGTCATCCAACCACAAAGAAGGAGGAGATGAAGCATCGAACAGCGATACCGACAAGAACAAGAATTTGGATGGTGCTATCGAACGATCTGATGCCGGTGAAGCCGAACTCGTTCGATCGCTTTCGATTGAAATCTTGGCGTTGAACGCGAAACCGTTCGGCACCGGCGTCGCCGGAGCGCAAGTCAAGGCGTACCACGCCGCCATCTCCAGGGTCTTGTCTAGAGTACCGATTCCGGATGTAAAATCAATGTTAACGTCTCAACCAAACGATGGTAGTGCCGTTAATGGAAGCATTGTTTCCGAGGAGACGAAGCAACGCGTTACTTTGCAATTGTCCGAAGCGTTCGTCGCGATGAAGATGGCGACGAAGAAATGTCCGAAGGAGAAAATCGCCTTGAAAGATATCAACATTGCGAAAGATAGAATTCACGATTCGTTGGGCGTTTCCTCCTCGTCTTCTAGTAACAGTAACAACATCAACAACGACAACGAAGATGGTGAAGACGAAGTGGAATCCTTGTTTAACGAAGACTTACAGTTCGCGGAGTACGCAGAAGGCGTCGAAAAGTACGCGAGCGAGTTATCGCAAAGCGAAGACTTACCATTCTACGATCGTAAAGGACCAAAAGTATCAAAACTAAAAGAAAAAGTCATGGCAGCACCGGCGCGAGAGCGGTCTAAACGAGCCGCAGCACAAGTTGCGTCCGAAAAATGGGTCGAGGACGATTTGAACGTGCCGTTGGCGAAGGTGACTCCTCAACCGACGCGTTCGTCTCGACGCCGAGAAGCGTTGCAGGAGTTCAACGAATAATAATAATAATAATAAGTTACCAAACAACACGTATTATAATACCGCGCGCGGTATTTCCCAATTGTTACACTATTTTACACTATAAATATACTACATAAAACTATTACGAACTAGTATGTCTACATCGTCCCCATTTTCGCTTTCAAAATTAAGTTTAAAGCGTGCGGCGCCGTCAATCGCACCCGCAAATCGGAAATGTCGATATCGTGCCCGCCTTCGACGAATCCGTGCCTTTCGATTTGATAATCTTCCTCTACTCGAGCGCACTTCAAAGCCTCCTCCGGGTCGATGATATTTCTATTCAACGCTAATCCGATCAAGAGCGATTTGGCTGCCGCCGCCGCCGCAAACGTACACGTCATCTCCCACGGCGACAACGACCGCAAACGTTTCTCCATCAAAAGTTTCACCTCCTCCGGCTGCGGTTGCGCGAATATCGAGTCTGAACTTAAATTCAACTGCTCCCCAAACTCCCTCCTGGCCCAATCGTGCACTTTCTTCAATGTTTTCAACTGGATCTCTCTTAATTCGCTCCCGCTCGGGTGCGCCACCACCGCTTGATCGGCGTCGAAAAATTCGAGCAACTTCTTCACGTGAAAATCAAACGTCGCGTAGTCGCTCATGTGATCTAACGCCGTGGACGATAACTGCATCAACGGCATGGTAAACGGCCGAATCAAATCGTCCTCCTGTGTCGCCCATTCCGTGGCGATTGCGCTCGCTAACAACTTGTTCGGTAATATAAACTGCGCGCGTTTCGGCGACTTTAACGGTTTCCCGTCTAATAAGATTTCGTATTGGTTTTGCGTCGACGAGACTTCTCTGATATCCACGTTCTCGTAATACTTCGTCACCGTCCCGTCTCCTCCGATCGCGTTCGCGTGATCGCTCGATTGAAAATCTCGATTGTTTTCGCTTTTCACAATCTTCTCCAAATATTCCTTCCGTTTCACTTCTCTCATTTGTTTTGTTTTCAGTTCGTTTTCCTCTTGCGTTTGGTACCTGTTCGGCGTGAAATCTTTGTTCACTTTCTCGTTCGAATCGAATTTGGACGGGTACTTGTTTTTCTTCTTTGATGCACCACTCGCGGTGTTTGCAGTTTCATCGTCGTTCCCATCGAGCGACGAAAACGACGACGACGCCGTCGAAGAAGTCGCGATGATGGATTTTTTTCCATCATCGCGCGATGAAGATCGAGTAGTAAAAGCACTCGAAACACCACGAGCAGCGACAGTAGTAGGAGTCACGAATGTTGTTCGACAAAAACCTCCAACAAGAAGAACGACTTCGCTAAATCGAGAAGAAGTTAAAGAAATAGAAGACTTTGAGTTATTGATGAGCAGTTGTTTTAGCATTCGTTTCATGTCGTTCTCCCCTCTTTGTGTAGATATATAAATTTTTTCTGAGGAAACTTGTTCACCAAAAAACAAAAGAAAGAGAAGAGACGAAAAAAAAAAAAAAAAAGAAGAAGCAAACGAAAAAGAAGAAAATTGAAATTTCGAGAGCGATTTTTTGCTTGACCTCTGATGTGGCTTTTTAAATACACACGGGGAGAAAAACTACTCTAAAACTTCCGCACATGAACATTTTTTCTGAGTCATCTGCGGCACAATCTTCTATATCTGAGATAATACACAAAAACGCTCTTTGGGGGAAACGAGAGGACACGCGCTACGGTGAATCGTCTTTACCTCGTCTTCGCGTATCAGATATAGAAGAAGACAAAGAAGAAGATTTTTTGACGACGTTTGGTTCATCATCGTCATCATAAAATCTTCGACATTTTCGGGAGGGAATCATTGAGAGAAGACGATGAAAAAAGAAGAAGACAAAGAAGAAGAAGAAGAAGAAGAAGAAGAAGACTTTGACGACGCGGTTTCCGAATTATCTTTCCAGGATAATGATGATGAAGAAGAAGACCAAGAAGAGAGAGGAAAAGCAGCGGTGAAGAAAAGCGTCAAAAACGAGGACGAGGACGACCACCGGAGAGGTCGTGGAAAAAATTTTGATGAGTCTTCGAACGTGTCCAACATCGAAGAAGAAGACAAAGAAGAAGAAAGAACAAGACGACGAGGAGGAGGAGGAAACAAAGCTTCCACCTCGAATGCGAACACTACTACTACGACCACCAATAATACTTTCTCGGAACAGTTTCCGTTTCACAAGGCGTGCTTTGAGAACGACCGGGAAACCGTGAAGGACTTTCTAGTCACCGCGGAGAGGTTGAAAACGAGTTCGTCGAGCGAGGGCAAAAATAGGAACCGTCGTCGAGAAGAAGAAGAAGAACAAGAAGAAAAATACGATTTTGATTTACTCAACTCGTTCGATTCGAGAGGTAATACCGCATTACATCTGGCAATCATGAGGAAAAACACGGATATTGTGAAAATTTTAACCGAACATCCTCTCGTGGACGTGAACGTGAGAAACTGCGTACACGGATGGAAACCATTGGACGAAGCGATACACGTGAAGGACAGACAGGCGGCGATTTACATCCTAACCGCGAAGAAAAGGAAAGCGAAGGAAAGTTTGGATACGAACACGCCGAAATTGATGCAACGATTGATGGATGCGCCGGACTTTACCGCAAAGTTGAAGTGGGAGTTGAATTCTCCAATATTTGGACCGATTTTGAGAAGAGTCGCGCCGAGCGATACGTACACGCTGACAAAAATCGGAACCAGAGTACGAATAGATGGGGAGCTGAGAGGAATAGAAGACGTAGAAGGGCAAAGCTTAGAAGAGAAGACGACCGTGGAAGGGACTGCTCGCGATAACAACAACGATAAAAACAACAACAAGTACGGTGGAGATTTCATCACCTTGTCTGATGTCGGGACAAACGAGAAGAAGAGCAAAAAGAACGGGAAGAAACGACGCGGTGGACTTTTACCGGTGTGGCACCGAGCGCCGTTTTCGATCGTGTTCTTAGCGAATCCAAAGGAGGAAGAAGATGCAAAAACAAGCGGCGGTAACATAAACACCGCGATGCTTTATTTTGACCACGAAAACAAAAAATGCATCGACGCTTTAGAAGAAAATACTTCCAAGAAATCTTCGAATATTCCTCCTCCACCTCAGAGCGATTTGCTCAAAGACATAGCGGCGATGACTCCAGAAGAGCTACTTGAAAACGAAGCTGATCTCTTGTTCGTTGAAAACCCCTCGCGCGGCGTCTACGAACCGCAAGAGTATACGTTTTCGCCGGTGGACAGCTGGGGCTCGTATCTCGGAGTGTCCGAACGAACGAAAGAGTCAAAAATCGATGGAAGATACGCAAGAGTCATGGAAGCGAAAGGGAAAGCGATGGAAACGAGGAAGTATCGCTCTGGATTTCTCCCCGCGGACGAAACGTACGACTTCGAGAGTTACGCGAGCGACGCGAAGGAGTTTCAAGACCGACCGATTTATCGAGACGTGACGAGAATACGTTCGGTGGGTAAAAAACAACGAAACGAGGACGAATATTTCGAGTTTGACGATAAGCGAAGGAGTAAGAACAAGAGGAAAGAGAAGAAGAAGCGTAACAGTGGTATTAATGGCAGCAGTATAAATGACGGCGGCGGCGGTGAGACTTTGGAAGACGTCGACGACGGCACGATGGGACGGAAAATGAGCTGCCGCGTTTGGCTCGTCGAAAATTTCCCTCTCAAAGTGCAAGATCTGCTCCCGGTTGTCGAAGTTGCCTCGCAAGCGAACAAGAACATGAAACGTTTTCGAAATTTACTCACAAACTGGGGAAGCGAACCGAGTAGGCAGAATTACTTTCCGGTGAAGTGTTCGATTCCAATCGCGTACACCGTACACTTTGACGTTCTTTTACACAACTTCAAGTTGCTCGCGAAAGACGAGAGCGATAGGTTACAGTTTCAGGATAAAATTTTCAACACTCCGGACGGGTACGATTTAAAAGGATTAGACGAAGCTGTTAAAGAATTAGAAGATAAATTAGATAAGCTGGAAGCGACGGCTATGGCTGAGGAGGAGCGCGAACGAGCGTTAATGGAAGAAGAAGAAGAAGAAGAAGAAGAAGAAGATGAAGAAGAAGAAGAAGAAGAAGAAGAAGAATCAGAGGAGGAGGATTTTTAGAGGTGGTATTAAGCAGAAACTGAAATCATAGCTTATGGACTGACTCTCTACAGTTCGATACGTGTAAATTACCTAAATACTAGTCTACAATACAACAGGTCACACGCTAAATGCTAGTACATAAAACCTGCCCCTTCTAATCTATTTATTTCTATTCCCCCAAGACGACGACGACGACGAAGATGGCGTAATACGAATCGGTTCTCCATCCGTCTGCTCGAAATACCTCTCCAACAACAAAGCAGCCGCGATGGAATCCAACTTTGGATCGTCGCTCGCCAACGACCCACGCTTCATGCTCATCGCCTCGTCGCTCGTGAACGATTCGTCGTACATTTCAACCGGAATTTTCCGTTCGGCAGTCGTGGAGACTTGCGCCAACGCCTCCGCAAACTGCTCGCACACTCGATGCATGCGAATCGGAACTTTTTTATTCTCCTTGTTCTGCGCGTTACTCTCCGTCACCTCTCGTATCTTTTCTTCGAGCAATTCCAACTCCTCTCGCGTTTGTCGTGGATATCCAACCACGTACACGTCCGCCCGTTCCCTTTCCGCCACGTCCACAATCTCTCGAATCAACTCCACTCTCGACTTACCTTTACACAACAAACTCTCCAAAGGTCTCGGCGCGAACCCGCCGCTGGATATCGCCAACCCGGTCTTCGAGAGCCCGTAATCGATTCCCAGCGCTCTTCGCGTGGCAAAATTTTCGTTTATCGGCGCATTTTTGGCCGCCCGATTCATCTCTTCGTCGAGCAAAGACCAACTGTCGTCGTTGTTGTTCGCATTCTTCTTCTGTTGTTGTTGCTTTTTTTTCAACGCAAAAAAAATGTTCGTCTGTTTCTTCTTCTTTGTGTTATTGTTGGTGGTGGTAGTTGCGATGAAAGCGCCCCGCGATGCTGTTGTTGTTGTTGGTATCATCGTCCTCCTGTTTGGGGTTGTTCTCGTAAGCTGTTGTTTTCCATTCTTCTTCTCGATTCTCAATTTTGTGGAGGAGACGAGACGAGTTCTTTTTTTATTTTGGTCATGGGTTTGGTCAAAAACAACTGATGACAGACTGGTGAACAAAAGCGAATCGAGGAGAGAAGGAAATCACACTGACTGTCGAGGGAAGAAGAGCAAAAAAATAAATTTTAAAGCGGAAAAGCTCTCGTTTCGTTTCGTTTCTGAGCGTATATTCCTCATAACAGCACACGTATTAAAGAGATACCAACACTAACTTTGAATTGTAAAATGGCCTCTTTAACTTCATCCGTCGCGTTCGCGATCAAATCCTCGCCGAAGTTGTCCTCGAAGACCAACTCCAGAGCGCAATTTACGAACAACAACAAATCTGCCTCCTCTTTTGGGAGAAAAAATCAATCGTTCCAAATCGTGCGCGCGGAAGGCGAGGCGGCTCCGGCGTGGTCCGCCCCGAAGTTGGACCCGAACACTCCGTCTCCAATCTTTGGCGGTTCCACCGGTGGTTTGTTGAGAAAGGCGCAGGTACGTTTATTCGCGTATATTGATAGATTGATAGTTTCCTTACGCGTAAACGCAAGCGCGCGATGGATGCTTCGGTCGGATTTTCTCCCTCTAAAACAAACTGTATCGCAAAACCAAGGGAACTCTTTCTCTTGGTTTTGGTACATTTTTTCGTAGAAGAGCGGAGATATGAAAATTCGCATTCGCGCGCGTATCGTCGTTTTTACCACGGATGGAACCTATTTCTGGATTGGAAATGCATCGCGTTCGATCGAGCGCACTTTTCTCCTAACGAATATCGCACTCGTTCGACGAAAATCGTTTCGCGAGTGCGCGTGTAGAGTTGGAAATCGATCGATGATGCGCACAGAAGAGAATCGCCCGATCTCTCGCTCTCTCTTTTCTTCCTTTATTTTGTTCAAAATATTTTGTTTCAAACTAAAATTTTCCTCTTTCCTCTCTTTTTCTCTCTTCAAATAATCAGGTTGAAGAGTTCTACGTCTTGACGTGGGAAGCGAAGAAAGAACAAATCTTTGAAATGCCGACTGGTGGTGCGGCGATCATGCGCAAAGGCCCGAACCTCTTGAAGCTCGCGAGAAAGGAGCAGTGCATGGCTTTGGTGACTACGTTTCGCGCGAAGAAGATCGCGAACGGCTGCATCTACCGCGTCTTCCCGTCCGGCGAAGTGCAATACTTGCACCCGAAGGATGGCGTCTACCCGGAAAAGGTCAACGCTGGTCGCGTTGGTGCCAACCAAAACATGCGCTCCATCGGTAAGAATACCAACCCGGTCAACGTCAAGTTCCAAGGTAAGGGCACTTTTGACGTATAAATGTTGTTGTTGTTGATGAGGACGATGATGAAACACGAAAATTTGTAAACAAGAGGGAGAGAGAGTGAGAGAGAGAGAGAAGCACTTATATCAACAAAAAAACAATAAACAAATGCGATTTTGCTAGCTAAAATAATATATACTTAGTAGGGAGAGAGAGAGAGAGAAAGAAAAGATGATGATGATGATGATGATGAGCGTTGTAATCTGTGATGAAATATATCGGATTCTTTTTAAAAATAATATTTGCTTTTCTTCCCTCCTCTGTCTGTTTTCTCCTCTTTTTGTCCTTTTCTTTTCTTGTTTTTGAGGAAAAAAAGATCTCCTCTTGGGCCAAAAGAGAAGAGAATCTCTGGAATTTTCACCTTTTTTTTCCCTTTCTGAGAGACGAGAGTGACGTCAATTTCACCCTTTTTCTTTGAACGCGCGCAGAAGAACTTCCTCATAGTAATCACACATAACACACAACAGCGTAAGTAAAACTGATACATCAAAATGGCTTCTTCTGTTTTGTCCATGTCCTTATCGGCGTCTCTCGCCGGCAAGAGCAAAGTCTTTTCCTCCAAGACAAACAAATCTATCTCTTCCAATAGAAAGGTCTCCAAGATCACCACGACGGTGCGCGCGACTGGCACCATGGTGGACGATAAGACCGGGATCAAGAAGATGAGAGACGGCATCAAAGAAGCCGCGGATGAGAACTTGTTGACGCCGAGATTTTACACCACAGGTACGCGTTTGTATTATTATTATTTGATCTCTCGTATTCTTCTTTGTCTTCTTCTTCCTCTTCGTTCGGACGAGGACGAGAGACGGCTTCGTATCCAAGATATCTTCGTCTCGTTTGGGTGGAAAAATGGGATAAGTTTTTTTTTCTCTCTCTTTCGTGAGATCGCGCGGAAGTGATCACAAAACGCGACGACCTTTTGAAGGTAAACTAACAGCATTTCTCTTCTCTGATGTGGTCCTCTTTTTCTGCAACAAAACAGATTTCGACGAGATGGAACAACTCTTTTCGACGGAAATCAACCCGAATCTGGACGAGTCCGAGATCTTCTCCATCTTGAACGAGTTCAGAGACGATTTCAACCAAAAGCACTTTGTCCGCAACGACGAGTTCAAGGCAGCCGCGGACGGGATCCAAGGCGAACAAAGAAGAATCTTCATCGAATTTCTCGAGCGATCGTGCACGGCTGAATTCTCCGGCTTTCTTTTGTACAAGGAACTCGGGAGACGCTTGAAGAAAACGGCGCCAACCGTCGCGGAAATTTTTACGCTCATGTCCAGAGATGAAGCCAGACACGCCGGTTTCTTGAACAAAGCGATGAGCGACTTTAACTTGGCCTTGGACTTGGGTTTTTTGACGAAGAACAGACAATACACTTTTTTCAAGCCGAAGTTTATCATGTACGCGACGTACTTGTCCGAAAAGATCGGCTACTGGAGATACATCTCCATCTACAGACACTTGCAAGCGAACCCGGACGACCAGTTGTACCCGATCTTCAAGTACTTTGAAAACTGGTGCCAAGACGAAAACAGACACGGTGACTTCTTTTCCGCCATCTTGAAGGCGAGACCGGAATTCTTGAACGACACGGAAGCCAAGTTGTGGAGTCGATTCTTTTGCTTGTCCGTGTACGTCACCATGTACTTGAACGATCACTCTCGATCTGAATTCTACGAATCTTTGGGCATGGACACCACCAAGTTCAACATGCACGTCATCCACCAAACGAACAAAACGACCGCGACTATCTTTCCGCAAGTCATTGACACGTACAACCCGGCTTTCAAGGCTGGCTTGGACGGCATGTTGGCGGCGAACCAAAAGATGGCTGCCATCTCCAAGTCGGACGACTCTGACATCGCGAAGGCTTTGGCCAAGGCGCCGTTGTTGGCTACTTTTGCCGCCGAGTTGGTGAAGCTCATGATCATGAAGCCGGTTGACTCTGGATCTGTTGACACGAACTTGGAAGATCACCACATGGACGTCAACGATCCGGCGTTTATGTACTAAATATAGTATTTAAAAAGAGAACAACAGAAACAAACATCAAAATCATCAACAACAACAGTGAAAA
>Ga0255773_10002462_pt1 | contig 17134 bp, 16 predicted proteins | sample 011ome_17_FD_179971 | JGI IMG/M metagenome (GOLD analysis project Ga0255773, IMG submission 179971) | Coastal salt marsh microbial communities from the Groves Creek Marsh, Skidaway Island, Georgia - 011502XT metaG (version 2) | ecosystem: Environmental > Aquatic > Marine > Intertidal zone >...
TGAGCTTCTTCAAGCGTCATATCAGTGACATCAACCGTTTTAGCGAGTTCAACCTTTAATTTACCCTTGATGATGTGATGTCTTCCCCAACGAGCTTTTTCAACTCGAATACCTTCTTCTTCCCAACTGTGGATCAACTTATCTCGCTCTTTCTGCAATTTATCTTCGATCAACTCTTCGATATCAGAGTTTGATAAACTGTCAAAATTGTATTTCTTATTGACATTGATAAACATGCCATTCCATTTGATAAAAGGACCAAAACGACCTACCCCTTTACTGACATCATTTCCTTGATAAGTGTAGATGGGAGCATCAGCAGCTTCTTTTTCTTTAACAAGTTCTATCGCACGATCCAAGGTAATATCCATCGCACTTTCAGTGGCTGGAATAGAGACAAATTTCTTTCCAAACTTGACATAAGGTCCAAAACGACCCACATTGGCCTGAAGTTCTTCGCCCTTGTATTCCCCTATGGTTCTAGGTAATTTAAAGAGGTCCAATGCTTCTTGAAAACTTATAGTGTCCAGTGATTGATCTGGCAATAAGCTTGCAAACACAGGCTTTTCTTCATCATCGGCTCTTCCTATTTGTGCCATGGCACCAAATCGACCAAGACGAACTAGTAACGGTCTACCCGATTTGGGATCCACTCCAAGAACGCGTTCTCCAGACGCTCTATCAGCAGTGTCGAGAACCTCTTCTACATTAGGGTGGAAATCCAGATAAAAATCTTTCATCACTGATTTCCAATCTTTATCACCTATTGCTATTTCATCAAAGTCTTCTTCTACTTTGGCGGTAAAGTTGTAATCTAATATATGTTCAAAGTTCTCAACTAAGAAGTCATTTACAATCATTCCGATATCAGTTGGGACTAACTTACCCTTATCGGAACCAACTTTTTCTGTGAGTTTTTTCTCAGTGAGTTCTGAAGACTTTAAACTCAACTGAACATAGGAACGATCTTCTCCATCGATAGCCCCCTTAGCAACATAGCCTCTGTTTTGAACTGTTGATATCGTCGGCGCATAGGTAGAAGGTCTACCAATACCCAAAGCTTCTAATTTTTTAACAAGTGATGCTTCTGTATAGCGATACGGAGGTCTTGTAAAACGTTCTGTAGCCGTCATCAGTTTTAAAGAAAGCTCATCACCTTGCTGCATTGTTGGCAACATTCCAGATTGCTCTTCTAAATCATCATCGTCCTGTCCTTCTAAATACACCTTTAAAAAACCGTCAAAAGCAATCATTTCTCCTGTTGCTGAGAATTGCTCCTTATGAGTGGAGGCATCTATTTTTACTAAGGTACGCTCTAGTTTTGCATCACTCATTTGCGAAGCAAGTGTTCTTTTATAAATCAAATCGTATAAACGGGCTTGGTCACGCTCAAGTGAAATTTCACTTCGCATTAAATCTGTAGGACGAATTGCCTCATGAGCCTCCTGAGCTCCCTTCGTTTTAGAACTGTAATTTCGAATTTGAACGTATTCTTTACCGTATTGAGCAGTAATTGCTTCTTGTGCTGCAGTTAACGCTTCAGACGATAAATTGACAGAATCAGTTCTCATATAGGTAATAAGTCCTTGCTCGTATAAACGTTGAGCCACTTGCATGGTTCTCGATACTGAGAAGTAAAGTTTTCTTGACGCTTCCTGTTGAAGGGTAGAGGTTGTAAAAGGTGCTGATGGAGATTTCTTTACCGGTTTCTTATCCAGACTCTCAACAGAGTAGCGAGCTTCTTTATTGAGATTTAAAAACGTGATCGCCTCTTCTTTGGTCGCAAACGACTTTGGAAGCTTCGCTTCAAAAAGCTGTCCATCTTGAGTTTTAAATTGAACTACTACCTTATAAGAGGCCTCAGCTTGAAAAGACTTAATTTCTCTTTCGCGTTCCACAATGAGTCGAACAGCAACCGATTGAACTCTACCTGCGGAAAGACCTGGTTTAATTTTCTTCCACAAAACTGGTGATAGTTCATATCCTACCAATCGATCTAAAACTCTTCGAGCTTGTTGAGCGTTAACCAGGTTGTAATCGATTCCTCTAGGGTTTTCGATAGCCTTTTCAATAGCAGACTTAGTAATCGAGTTAAATACAATTCGCTTAGTCTTCTGGGGATCTAATTTTAAGGTTTCTGACAAATGCCAAGAAATAGCTTCTCCTTCGCGGTCCTCATCCGAAGCCAACCAAACCATTTCTGCTTTAGAGGCTAAGGCTTTTAAATCTTTGACCACTGATTTCTTATCAGACGACACAATGTATTTAGCAGAAAAATCTCCTTCTACATCTACTGCTAATTCCTTTGATGGTAAATCAACAATATGCCCAAAACTAGAAGCTACCTTGTAGTTAGATCCTAAAAATTTTTCTATAGTCTTTGCCTTTGCAGGGGACTCAACAATCACTAAATTCTTCGCCATGAAATCATTTATTTTAGGACAAAAGTATGTGATTTTTTTATTTATCCCATCGCAATTTTTTTAATGCCCCTATAAACAGCTCTATTTGAAAGGGATTTTACAAATAAAAAAATTATGACAATATGTCAGTTTTTATAGAATAGTATTATCTTTGCATAGTGTATAAAAAACTGCTATCAGAGCCCTATGGAGAAAGAGATTAACCCAGATATACAAGGAACAACTTTAGAAATAGAATCTAAAAAAAACAACGACAAGAAAGTCCTCATTGAAAGCTACGGTTGTGCGATGAATTTTTCTGATTCAGAAATCGTCGCTTCCATATTATCTAAGGAAGGATACAATACAACCCAAGCACTTGATGAAGCCGATTTAATCCTGATCAATACCTGTTCGATTCGCGATAAGGCTGAACAAACCGTCAGAAATCGACTTAAAGCATTTAATTCTCAAAAAAAGAAGAACAAAAAATTAAAGGTTGGTGTTTTAGGATGTATGGCAGAACGACTTAAACAACAACTCTTAGAAGAAGAGAAAATTGTCGATATGGTCGTTGGTCCGGATGCCTACAAAGACATCCCTAACCTACTTCAAGAAGTCGACGCAGGAAATAATGCCGTCAATGTCATTCTTTCCAAAGAAGAGACCTATGGAGATATTTCACCTGTTCGACTTTCGACTAATGGAGTTACTGCCTTTGTGTCGATCACCAGAGGATGTGACAATATGTGTACCTTCTGCGTGGTTCCTTTTACCAGAGGAAGAGAACGCTCAAGAGATCCAGAATCCATCTTAAATGAAATTGCAGAACTTCGAGAAAAAGGTTATAAAGAAGTAACACTTCTAGGTCAAAACGTCGATTCTTATTTGTGGTATGGTGGTGGACTCAAAAAAGACTTTAAGAAAGCTTCGGAGCTTCAAAAGGCTACAGCAGTTGATTTTGCAATGCTCTTAGACAAGGTAGCAACAGCTTTTCCAAAAATGAGATTTCGCTTTTCGACTTCGAACCCTCAGGATATGCACCGCTCTGTGATCGAAACCATGGCAGCACACGAAAATATCTGCAACCATATTCACCTTCCTGTACAATCGGGCTCTGATCGCATCTTAAAGGCGATGAACCGACAACACAGCGTTGAAGAATACAAAAAATTAGTAGATACGATTTTTGAACTCATACCAGAATGCGCTATATCACAAGATATCATCAGCGGCTTCCCAACAGAGACTGAAGAAGATCACTTAGACACTATTTCTCTAATGGAGTACGTCAAATACGACTTTGGATATATGTATGCCTATTCAGAGCGCCCAGGAACTTACGCTGGAAAAAATTTAGAGGACGATGTTCCACTAGAGACCAAGAAGAGACGACTTGCTGAAATTATTGAAGTGCAACAAAAACACTCAGCGATGAGAACTGCTCAGCATGTTGGCAAAAAACAAGTTGTACTCGTTGAAGGAACCTCAAAAAAATCTGAAAATGACTTTATGGGGAGAAACAACTATAATAATGTAGTGGTATTTCCAAGAGAAGATTATAAGATTGGTGATTTTGTACTGGTCGATATCACAGACTGTACTTCAGGAACACTTCTTGGAAAGGCTATTGAATTAAAAAACTAAGCTTATGGAATCCATACAAAGCATCAAACAGCGTTTTGAAATTATTGGAAACGACTCCAAGCTCAATAGAGCCATCGAAAAAGCGATACAAGTAGCACCAACCGATATTTCTGTACTCGTTACAGGAGAAAGTGGTGTTGGTAAGGAATCCCTACCTAAGATTATACACTCTTTATCACATCGCAAACACGCCAAATACATTGCTGTCAACTGTGGCGCCATCCCTGAAGGAACGATTGATTCTGAGCTATTTGGCCACGAAAAAGGAGCCTTTACCGGAGCAACTCAAACGCGTTCTGGATATTTTGAAGAGGCTGATGGCGGAACCATCTTCCTCGATGAAGTAGGTGAACTTCCACTGACCACACAGGTGCGCCTCTTACGTGTTCTAGAAAATGGAGAGTTTTTAAAAGTTGGGTCCTCTCAGGTTCAAAAGACCAATGTGAGAATTGTTGCGGCAACCAATATCAATATGATGGAAGCCATCGAAAAAGATAAATTTAGAGAAGACCTCTACTACCGTTTGAGTACTGTTGAAATTTCAATGCCACCACTTAGAGATCGAAAAGAAGACATCCATTTGCTCTTTAGAAAGTTTGCATCTGATTTTGGACAGAAGTACAAGATGCCTACCATTCGATTAAAAGAAGATGCACAATCTGTTTTGGAACGCTACAACTGGCCAGGAAACGTAAGACAACTCAGAAACATCGCTGAACAAATTTCTGTTTTAGAATCAGATCGCTCTATCGATGCTACTACGCTATTACACTATTTACCAGATGCATCGAGCAGAAACTTACCTTCTGTCATCAAGGACGAAAAGAAAAAGAGTGATTTTTCAGATGAGAGAGAAATTCTCTACAAGGTCCTCTTTGATATGAAAGCCGATTTAAACGATCTCAAAAAACTCACCTTGGAGCTCATGGCAGGAAAAGGCAGTGAGGAGATTCACAAGTCTCAAGACAAACTGATCAAAAAACTTTACAGTGAAGAAGAATTAGAGCAGGTACAAACACCTTCTAAAGAAGAATCTCAAGAGCCTAGAGAAGTAGAACTACTTCCCTCTCATGAAGAATTAGAAGAAGAAACCATTTTTATCGACGAGCCTCATTATTCAACAAAGGACAAATATGACTTTGCCGAAGAGATTCAAGAAGAAGAAACCCTATCTTTACAACAGAAAGAAATTGAATTGATTAAAAAAGCTTTGGAACGCAATAAAGGAAAACGCAAACTAGCAGCATCAGAATTGGGTATTTCTGAACGCACACTCTATCGCAAAATAAAACAATACGACCTCTAATGAAGTTAAGAATTAGCTTTACAATTATACTTGCAACGCTGCTCTCTAGTTGTGGCATTTACAACTTTACAGGTGGAAATGTGGGTACTGCCCAAACCTACCAAGTCAATTTTTTTGACAACCTCGCTACTCAGAGCCCTGGTTCTGTCATTGAACCTGGTTTGGACCGCGACTTTACCATTGCGCTTCAGGATATGATTCAAAATCAAACTTCTCTCAAGCTCAGCTCTGATAATGCAGACCTTATATACGAAGGTGAAATCACCGAATACAGAATTGCTCCAATGAGTGCAACTGCGAATATGACTGCAGCTCAAAACAGACTTTCGATGAGTGTGAACGTACGCTTTACCAACACCACCAAAGAAGATGCTGATTTTGAACGTCGTTTTAGCTTTTTCTTTGACTACCCTGCAGATGCTCTGTTAAACTCAGTAAAAACGGAGGCCCACCAAGCGCTCTTTGAACGCATCACTCAAGATATTTTTAACGCCTCATTAGCTGACTGGTAAGATGAATGTAAATGAGTTCACCCAAATATTAAAAGACCCCAAGCTTTTGGATTCAAAGGAGCAAACCACTCACTTAGAAGAACTGCTCCAGGATTATCCTTATTTTCAGGCAGCTCACTCATTGTATATTAAAGGGCTAAAAAATCAAAATTCTCACAAATACAACAAAGCTTTAAAAGAAGCTGCTGCTCGAACTACAGATCGCACCATCCTTTTTAATTTTATTAGCTCAGAGGTCTTTAACGAACTCAATGAGGAGACTCAAAAACAAGTTCAAGAAGTTGTTATCGAAAATGAATCCTCTTCTGAAAACAAAGAAGAGCTTCAGACTATCGACACACTGATCATCGATCAGCCTCTAGAATTTGACCGTCAAGAAATGCACTCTTTTGCCACTTGGCTAGCACTCACCAGTTCTAAACCACTATCTCAAAAGCGAGATCAATCAAAAGAAGAAAAAGCAAAAAAAGCAGAAGATAAAGAAGACCATAAACGCTCTAAAAAGACTGCTCAAATCGAAGCCTTTTTACAGCAAAAACCAAAGATCAAACCTCAAAAAGACTACACTCCAACCATCGACATCAATCTCAGCACAAGTATCGATGAACGGGAGATTATGACAGAAACTTTAGCAAGAGTATATCTCGAACAAAAGAATTACGACAAAGCGATTCAAGCATATACAATTTTAAGTTTGAAATATCCAGAAAAAAATAGTTTCTTTGCAGGCCAGATTAGGGCAATTAAAAAAAGACAAAAAGATAAATAATAGAAGACATGAGTACATTTAGTATATTTTTAGTGCTAATTATCATCGTAAGCATCTTGTTGATGTTAGTGATTATGGTTCAAAACCCTAAAGGTGGAGGATTGTCTAGTTCACTAGGTGGAGGAGCAAATCAAGTAGTTGGTGGAGTTAAACAAACAAGTGATTTCTTAGATAAGAGTACTTGGACCTTAGCTGTTTTATTAGTTGTTCTGATACTTATGTCGAATGTAGCACTTAAGAGCAACTTTGGAGCTGCTCAAGATTCAAAAATCTTAAATAGCGACGCTCCAATCGAAGTACAAGAAACACTTCCAGCTGAAGTTCCCGCTACTACTGATGACAGTCAACAATAGTACAAAATAACAGTATTTTAAAATGCCGGCTGACAAGCTGGCATTTTTTTTACCCTAAAATCCCTAACTTCTAATTTGGCATAGTTTATGCCTTTTAGAAGGTGAAAATAACAAAAATAACATCATAAATTATGGCTAAAATAAACATCAAACCCTTGGCTGATCGCGTATTGATCGAGCCTGTTGCAGCTGAAACGAAGACTGCATCTGGAATCTATATTCCTGATACTGCTAAAGAAAAACCACAAAACGGAGTCGTAGTTGCTGTTGGTCCTGGTACCAAAGACAACCCGATGACTGTAAAAGTTGGTGATTCTGTCATCTACGGTAAGTACACTGGCACTGAATTAAAATTAGAAGGTGTCGATTACTTAATGATGCGTGAAAGCGACATTTTAGCAATTGTTTAATTAAAAATCCTCAAGAAAAATGGCAAAAGAAATAAGTTTTGATATTGAAGCAAGAGACGGCCTTAAAAAAGGTGTCGATGCATTGGCAAATGCCGTAAAAGTAACCTTAGGACCTAAGGGTAGAAATGTAATTATCAGCAAATCATTCGGTGCTCCACACGTGACTAAGGATGGGGTAACTGTTGCAAAAGAAATTGAACTTTCTGACCCTCTAGAAAATATGGGAGCTCAAATGGTTAAAGAAGTTGCTTCTAAAACTAATGACTTAGCTGGTGATGGTACTACTACTGCTACTGTATTGGCCCAAGCAATCGTTAAAGAAGGATTGAAAAACGTAGCTGCTGGTGCAAATCCAATGGATCTTAAAAGAGGAATTGACAAGGCTGTTGAAGCTATCGTTGAACACCTTGGAAAACAAGCTACTGTAGTTGGTGAGGATGCTGAAAAGATCAAACAAGTAGCTTCGATTTCAGCTAACAATGATCAAACTATTGGTGAGCTTATCGCAACAGCTTTTGAAAAAGTTGGTAAAGAAGGAGTCATCACTGTAGAGGAAGCTAAAGGAACGGATACTTATGTAGATGTTGTTGAAGGAATGCAATTCGATAGAGGATATTTATCTCCTTACTTCGTAACAAATTCTGATAAGATGATTACAGAACTCGAGAATCCTTACATCTTATTATTCGACAAGAAGATCTCTTCAATGAAAGATTTACTTCCTGTATTAGAGCCTGTTGCTCAATCTGGAAAACCACTACTTATCATCGCTGAAGATGTAGATGGTGAAGCTCTTGCTACACTTGTTGTAAACAAGCTTAGAGGATCTCTTAAAATCGCTGCAGTAAAAGCACCTGGTTTTGGAGACCGAAGAAAAGCAATGTTAGAAGATATCGCAATCCTTACCAATGGAACTGTGATTGCTGAAGAGAGAGGATTTACTCTTGAAAATGCTTCTATCGATATGTTGGGAACCTGTGAGCGTATCACAATCGACAAAGACAATACAACGATTGTGAACGGAACAGGTGATAAAGAAAATATCAATGCTCGTGTGAATCAAATCAAATCTCAAATCGAGAGCACTACCTCTGATTACGATAGAGAAAAACTTCAAGAACGCCTTGCTAAGTTAGCTGGTGGTGTTGCGGTACTTTATGTAGGTGCTGCTTCTGAAGTAGAGATGAAAGAAAAGAAAGACCGTGTCGATGATGCACTTCACGCAACTCGTGCTGCAGTTGAAGAAGGAATCGTTGCTGGTGGTGGTGTTGCACTTGTTAGAGCAAAATCATCTCTAGATAACGTAAAACCAGATAACGCTGACGAGGCTACTGGACTTCAAATCGTAGCCAGAGCCATCGAAGCTCCACTTAGAACTATTGTAGAAAACGCTGTGGTGAAGGTTCTGTTGTCGTTTCTAAAGTATACGAAGGAAAAGGTGATTTTGGTTACGATGCAAAAAGCGAAACCTACACCAATATGCTAGAGGCTGGTATTATTGATCCTAAGAAAGTAACTCGTGTTGCCCTTGAAAACGCAGCATCAGTTTCTGGAATGATCCTTACTACTGAATGTGCTCTAACTGATATTAAAGAAGAAAATCCAATGCCAGCTCCTCCAATGGGTGGTGGTATGCCTGGAATGATGTAATAAACACATCAAACAATCACAAACCCTCAAGGAATCCTTGGGGGTTTTTTTATGCTGTTTGTCGAATTCAAATTTATAGTAAAGTAGTTCTAATTAATTTTATTCATAGATGCATTCTATAATATATATTGTATATATCTTATATAATATGTATATTTAAAACAAATTTATGATGATGAAAAAAATTATTGACATTGATGATGTTACTTTAACTAAATTAAAAGTGATCTCAGCTTTTGAAGATTTAAGTGTTAAAGCTCTCATGGAAAAAGCTGTGCGATATTTTGTAGAACAAAAAGAAAGAGAGAAGTTCAATATGTTATCGGATGATGAAAAAGAAGATCTGGGTCTTTTACTCTTGATGCAAAATTTAGACCCTAGCGATACTGTTCCTGAAGAAGAAATAATGAAAATCCTAAAAGAATGATTATTCAGTATCATCGCCAATTCAAACGTGATCTAATCAAATTAAAAGACAGAAAAACAAAAACAACTATTATCTCATTAATTGAATTATTAAAATCAACAGATGAAATACATTCAATTCCCAACATTAAAAAATTAAAAGGATACACAAACGCATATCGAGCTAAAATTGGAATATACAGAATTGGAATTTATAAATTTGACGACACTTTACTTTTAGCTAGATTAAAAAAAAGGAATGATATTTATAAACTCTTTCCTTAATTTTGCCAAATGAATTATCAAGCATTAGAACAACAGCTCCAATCACTATACAATTCTTGTAGTGATTCCGATCAATTACTCCAATCGATTTGCGACCTTTTAAGAGAAGGTGTTTCTCATTATGACTGGGTTGGTTTTTACTTCAAAAACGGAGACAAAAGAGAGCTGCTTCTCGGTCCTTTTTCTGGAGAACCAACGGATCATACTGTAATTCCATTTGGAAAGGGAATCTGTGGTCAAGTAGCCCTAAGCAATGAAAACTTCATTGTACCCGATGTCAATGCTCAAGACAACTATATCGCTTGTAGTATCACTGTTAAATCAGAGATTGTTATCCCTATTATAAAAGACGGTGATAATATCGGTCAGATCGACATTGATTCACATACGATTGATGCATTTTCTCAGGCTGATGTCCACTTATTAGAAGGCATTTGCAAGAAGCTTGCAACAATTTTATAATTCCTTATTTATTAGTTTAAAAAAGCTGTAAAAAACACTATTTTTGCACTTTAAATCTCACAAGAAGTTTTCGATCATGAACAAAAAAATTGCATCAGCATTAATTTCAGTATTTCACAAGGACGGATTAGGACCAATCGTTGAAAAACTTCACCAAGAAGGTGTTGTTATTTACTCGACAGGAGGAACAGAAACTTTTATTCAATCTCTTGGAATTCCAGTAGTTCCAGTTGAAGATGTTACTTCCTACCCATCAATCCTCGGAGGACGTGTAAAAACCCTACATCCAAAAGTATTTGGCGGAATCTTAAACAGAGGAGATCACCAAGGAGATCAAGAGCAATTAAAAGAATTTGATATTCCTCAAATCGATTTGGTAATTGTTGACCTCTATCCTTTTGAAAAAACTGTTGCTTCTGGTGCTAGTGAGCAAGACATTATCGAAAAAATAGACATCGGAGGAATTTCATTAATCCGCGCTGCAGCCAAAAACTACAAAGACGTTCTTTGTGTTTCTAATATGGAAGATTACGAGGAAGTTCTAAACCTTCTCAACGAAAAGAACGGTGAAACATCACTAGAAGATCGCAAGCGTTTTGCTGCAAAATCATTTGACGTTTCTTCTCATTACGATTCTGCTATCTTCAACTATTTTAACAACGATCAAGATATCGCTTCACTAAAACTTTCTGTCCGTGATTCTAAATCACTTCGCTATGGTGAAAACCCTCACCAAAAAGGAAGCTTTTACGGTGATTTCGAAGCATTATTTGATCAATTACACGGTAAAGAATTATCCTACAACAACCTTTTAGATGTTGATGCTGCGGTACAATTGATGGAAGAGTTTAAAAATGACGACCCTACCTTCGCGATCTTAAAACACAACAACGCTTGTGGTTTAGCGACAAGAGATACGATTGCTCAGGCTTATGTTGACGCTTTAGCTGGAGATCCTGTTTCTGCTTTTGGAGGAGTACTTATCGCCAATAAAGAAATCGATATGGCAACTGCGACTGAGGTTAACCAATTATTCTGTGAGGTAGTTATCGCCCCTTCCTTTGAGGCTGAAGCTCTTGAACTTTTGAAGAGCAAGAAAAACAGAATTATCCTCGTTAAAAAAGAAACTTCAATGGATCAAAAACAAGTGAGAACTTGTTTAAACGGTTATTTAGTTCAAGACAAAGACCATATTACAGATAGTGCTGCTGATTTAAATCCTGTTACTGATAAAAAGGCTACTGAAGCTGAAATTGAAGATATGATTTTCGCATCTAAATTGTGTAAGCACACTAAGTCAAACACTATTGTTTTAGCTAAAAACAAACAATTGTGTGCTAGTGGTACTGGACAAACTTCTAGAGTAGACGCTCTTAATCAAGCGATTCACAAGGCACAATCCTTCAATTTTGACTTAAATGGAGCGGTAATGGCATCTGATGCATTCTTCCCTTTCCCTGATTGTGTTGAAATCGCAGACAATGCTGGAATCACTGCTGTAATTCAACCAGGAGGTTCCATCAAAGATCAATTGAGCATCGATTATTGCAATGAAAATAAAATGGCAATGGTTATGACGGGAACGCGTCATTTTAAACATTAATTTTCATATCTTAGTAGCTACAACCAAAATCGACTGCAATTAATGGGATTTTTTGATTTTTTAACTGAAGATATCGCTATTGACTTAGGAACAGCCAATACGCTTATCATCCACAACGACAAAGTCGTAGTGGACAGTCCTTCTATAGTAGCTAGGGACCGTATGACTAACAAAATCATCGCTGTTGGTAAACAAGCCAATAAGATGCAAGGAAAAACCCATGAAAACATTAAAACCATTCGTCCTTTAAAAGATGGTGTAATTGCTGATTTTGACGCATCTGAAAAGATGATTTCCATGTTCATCAAGGAAATTCCTGCCCTTAAGAAAAAACTCTTCCCACCTGCACTTCGCATGGTAGTATGTATCCCTTCTGGGATTACTGAGGTAGAGATGAGAGCGGTTAAAGAATCCTGTGAGCGCGTTAATGGTAAAGAAGTGTATTTGATTCACGAACCCATGGCAGCTGCCATTGGTATCGGTCTCGATATCATGGAACCTAAGGGAAATATGATTATCGATATAGGGGGTGGTACAACAGAAATAGCTGTACTTGCTCTTGGAGGTATCGTATGTGATAAATCCGTTAAGATTGCAGGTGACGTCTTTACTAATGACATCATTTACTATATGAGAACTCAGCACAACCTCTACGTTGGAGAATCGACTGCTGAAAATATCAAAATATCGATTGGTGCAGCTACCGAAGATTTACAATCACCACCTGATGATCTCAATGTTCAGGGTAGAGATTTACTCTCAGGTAAACCAAAACAAATTCAAATCAGTTATAGAGAAATTGCTAAGGCACTCGACAAATCCATCTTGAGAATTGAGGATGCTGTGATGGAAACGCTTTCCAATACACCTCCTGAACTCGCTGCTGATATCTACAATACTGGTATTTTCTTAGCCGGTGGTGGATCCATGCTCAGAGGATTGGACAAACGAATTTCTCTTAAAACTGATCTTCCTGTATACATCTCTGAAGACCCCCTAAGAGCAGTAGTTAGAGGTACGGGAATCACTCTTAAAAATTTAGAGCGCTACAAGAGCATCTTGATGAGATAATAACAGCATAAAAGTCCTCTATGAATCGTTTTATTAGTTTCTTTATAGGCAATAAAACAAGGCTTTTATTTTTGTTTTACTTATCTATTGCTATTGGCCTATCAATACAGTACCGAAGTTTTCATCAAGCTAAATACCTCAATTCCTCTTGGGCATTAAGTGGTGGTATTTTTTCAAAGGTGGCTCAATTAGATCAATACCTGAATTTAGATCAAACCAACCAATTGCTGATTGAAGAAAACAAGCTTTTAAAACAGCAGCTGTACAATATCAAATACACTTCGAGAGACAGTCTTTCGTTTCCTTTTGAAGTTATAGAGACAGAGGTGGTTAAAAATTCCTATCGACTCAACAGAAATTACCTGACCATTTCAGCTGGAACTGATGATGGAGTCACTCAAGATATGGGGGTCACCAATCCTTTGGGAATTGTAGGGATTATCGAAAAGAGTTCCGCTCACTATTCAACAGTTCAAAGCATCCTCAATGTTCGTTCTAGAATCAATGCAAAGATTGCCTCTAGTGAATACTTTGGATCCTTGATATGGGATGGAAATGATCCAACCATCGTACAACTGATAGATATTCCCAATGTTGCTCAAATTCAAAAAGGTGATCGAATTGTTACTGGAGGGATGTCGAGTATCTTCCCAGAGGGAATTCCTATAGGCTCTGTAAGCTCTTTTGAGCTCAACAAAGCACAAAGTGATTACATTATCAATGTAAAGCTCTTTAACGACCTCAGAGCGCTTCGAACCACCTATGTGATTGTCAATAAAGATCAAAAAGAAGTTCAACAATTAGACAGTATCAGTGAATCCAGATAACAGCATATACTATATTGGCAAATTGCTACTACTGATGTTTGTACAAGTATTTGTACTCAATCAGGTTCATCTCTTTGGATCCATTTCTCCAATTGTGTACTTGATTTTTGTTTACGACTACCCGACTTCTCAGAACAGATCGGTATTGCTCTCTATTGGATTTGTGTTTGGAATGATCCTAGACATACTTACCGATAGCCTCGCCTTTAACACCCTCTCACTTTTAATCATCACTTATTTTAGACCCTATATCTTGGGATTTATTTTTGGAATTGCAACAGAGCAAAAATCCTTCAAGTTCAATGACACCACATTGGTTCAACGCATGAGTTATTTAGGCTTATTGGTGTTGATTCATCACTCTGTTTTCTTCATATCTGAAGGAATGAGTATTTCCAATGGCTGGCTCATTACAAAAAAAATTATCACAACAAGTCTTGTGAGCTTTATTTTAATGCTGCTTCTCTTATCTTTGTTTAGCAAGCAGAAAAAATGAAAAAACTAATTCTCCCCTTATTGATTATCGCCATAGGTGTCTTATTCACCTATCGATTGATCAATTTACAACTCATTGGATCTGTGGGAGATGGACCAGGTCAAGATCCTGCTATTAAAACAACCACCATTTACCCAACACGAGGGTTGATGTACGATCGAAATCACAAGCTTTTGGTCTCCAATCAACCAGCTTATGATTTGATGGTGATTCCTAGAGAAATCAAAGACTTAGATACTTTAGAACTTTGCCAACTAGTCGATATTGACAAAGAACAATTCATTCAATCCATCGAAAAAGCAAAGCGCTATTCACCGAGATTACCATCGGTTTTAGTCTCTAAACTTTCAGCTTCAACCTATGCCGTTCTTCAGGAAAAAATGAGAAAATTCGAAGGTTTTTATATTCAAAAAATCAACCTTAGAAAATACCACACCGATGCCGGTGCCAACCTCTTGGGATATATCAGTGAAGTTAACGATTATGAAATCCAAAACAACCCAGGTTATATCTCTGGGGAACTCATTGGAAGAACAGGTGTCGAAAAACAATACGAATCTAACTTAAGAGGAAAGAAAGGAAAAAATTACATACAAAAGGACCGTTTCAACAGAACCATAGGTCCTTATAAAAATGGAATATACGATTCTGTTCCTGTTCCAGGGACCAATTTAGAACTCACGATCGATAAAGATCTTCAAGAATACGGTGAGGATTTGATGATTGGCAAGCGAGGGGGTATCGTGGCGCTAGAACCTAAAACAGGAGAGATCTTATCGCTGATCACAGGACCTAATTACGATCCAGCCCTATTAGTAGGAAGGGAACGATCTGCCAACTACACAGCACTTTATTACGATTCTATCGCAAAGCCCACTTGGAACAGAGCACTGCTAGCACAACCTTCTCCTGGATCTCCATTTAAGATCCTCAATGCCTTAGCCGCACTTGAAGAGGGCGTTATCACTTCCAATTCAAAAGTGATGTGCTACAACGGATTTTACGTTGGAAATGAACTTAAAGGCTGTCACTGTGGCGGTGGGATTCGCGATCTAAGAGAGGGAATTGCGGTGTCTTGTAATGCCTATTTTGCGGATACCTTTAAAAAAATATACGCCAAATTTGACAAGACCTCTGAGGGTCAAGATGTTTGGGAAAGACATATGAAGAGTTTTGGACTCGGAGATTATCTTGGTTACGATCTACCTACTGGAGCTCCAGGCAGAATTCCTTCTACCTCTTATTACGATAGAGCCTATGGCAAAAACAGATGGTTTCCGACTTTTATTATTTCCAATTCCATTGGACAGGGTGAGGTTGCAGCAACACCTATTCAACTTGCCAATATGACCGCAGCTATTGCCAATAAAGGATTTTTCTACACTCCTCACATCCTTAGAAAAATTGGAGATGATCCAATTACTGATCCCAATTTTACAGAGGCAAAGCTGACTACGATCAGCAAAAAACACTTTACTCCAATCATCGAAGCGATGCGTGATGTATACGAAACAGGTACTGCAAAATGGATACAAATCCCAGGAGTATCAATTGCAGGTAAGACCGGTACTGTCGAAAACTACACCCTGATTGATGGAGTTAAAACTCAGCTGACAGATCACTCCTTATTTATAGCCTTTGCGCCTGTTGAAGATCCAAAAATCGCTCTCGCAGTCTATATTGAACACGGTTATTTCGGTGCCCGATACGCAGGACATATCGCTTCACTTATGATTGAAAAATACCTCAAAGGTGAAATCTCTCGTAAAGATTTAGAGCGAAAAATGCTCGAGAAGACTCTCGAAAAAGAATACGCTAAACCCCTTAGCGGTGAACCATTTGAAATTAATGAATATGATTGGTAGTGGACTCAGAAGAATGGATTGGATCAGTGTACTATTTTGTTGTGCACTCATCGGTTTTGGATGGGGCAATATCTATTCTTCAACTGTAGTAGACACTGATGCTCCACTTTGGAACCTCTCGACTAGCTACGGCAAACAACTCGTATTTATTACAATCAGTTTTTTTACTGTTGTCGTTTTGTTTTTACTACAGACAAAACTGATCGAACGCTTTTCATCTCTAGTATACCTTCTTACGATAATCTTATTGATTGGACTGTTTCCCTTTGGAAAAACCATAGCGGGGGCAACCTCTTGGTACGGTCTTGGATTCTTTAACCTACAACCCTCTGAACTAGCAAAAATTGGAACCATTTTAGCCTTGGGAAAATACCTCAGTGATATACAAACTGATCTCAAACGCTTCAAACATCAATTTTATGCGCTACTGATTATTCTTGTACCGGTAATCTTAATTGTACCTCAACCAGATCCGGGTTCTGCTCTTATTTTTTTCTCCCTGGTATTTATTCTCTTTAGAGAAGGGGTCTCCTTAAAGTATTTTTGGATTGGCCTATACTTTATACTGCTTTTTATCAGTACTTTAAAATTCAATCTAATCTATGTAGGTGTCGGTATTAGTTTGATCAGTATGGTCAGTTATTTCTTTTTTAACAAAAGACTCAAACTTAAATGGACTGGCATAGCGGTATTTATCATACTGAGCTTGGGATTTGCTTCATCGGTACAATACGTTTTTGAAAATGTGTTTGAACAAAGACATCGCGATCGATTCAGTTTATGGCTCAACTTAGAAAAGGATCCACTGATCCAAGAACAGATCAAAAAAACTATTGGTTACAATACCTATCAATCTGAAAAAGCCATCGAAGCAGGTGGATTTTGGGGCAAGGGGTTTTTGGAAGGAACTCGAACAAAGGGAGATTTTGTACCAGAGCAACACACCGATTATATCTTTAGTACAGTAGGTGAAGAATGGGGTTTTGTTGGAACGTTCACTGTTATTTTATTGTTCACAGCACTCCTTCTAAGGCTGCTTTATTTAGCTGAACGACAAACGAGCACCTTTAA
>Ga0255773_10002469_pt1 | contig 17106 bp, 10 predicted proteins | sample 011ome_17_FD_179971 | JGI IMG/M metagenome (GOLD analysis project Ga0255773, IMG submission 179971) | Coastal salt marsh microbial communities from the Groves Creek Marsh, Skidaway Island, Georgia - 011502XT metaG (version 2) | ecosystem: Environmental > Aquatic > Marine > Intertidal zone >...
TTCGGTTAAAACCTTATTGATATCGCTCTTTAAAGCATCGTAATCCAATGATGAAAAAGCCTTTCGGTAATCGTAAGTATCCCCCATGGGATTGGCTTTTTCAGAATTCTGACGTAAAACGCTAAGATCTAATTGATTTGGCCACCAATCTTTATTGGTTTTGGCCTTTCCCATGCTGCGTTTACCAGGGATACGTGAATCGCTAAACTTAGATTGGGTACTAGCCGTTTCACTACTACCTGAACCCTCTTGCTGCACATCATAGTGAAAGGGACATTTCCCACCACTAGAGGACATGTCGTGCTGTCCAAACGCCGTAGCCATCGCTAAAACGCTTAAACCTAATGTTGTGTACTTCATATTTTTCTTCATTGATTTCAGTTTTGTGAGTATCAAAATTAGAAGCGACATTTGTTCTATAAAAACGATATTTTAGATATTAATATTTACTCTGTAGATGTTATGAATTTTCAGCAAATAGATTATATCCTAGCGGTAAAGGACATGGGCAACTTTCTAGATGCCTCGGAGTCTTGTCATGTCACCCAATCTACCTTGAGTACCATGATTGGTCGATTTGAAAAAGAAGTGGGTATTTCAATTTTCGATCGACACTTCAAACCGGTGAAAGTCACCAAGGAAGGTGAGATACTGATTCAACAACTAAGAATTATAAAAAAAGAGGTAGAGACCTTAGCTGAGCTTAGAGATTCTCTTAAAGGAGAATTAAAAGGTGATGTTTCCATCGGCGTTATACCTACCATCGCACCATACATACTTCCAGGGTTCTTGAACAATTTTGCAAAACAGTTACCTGATCTGCACTTCTCCGTTTCAGAGACACCTACCAAAAGTATTGTTGAATCGCTTAAAAAACGAGAATTAGATATTGGCATATTGGCCCTTCCCATTTTGGATTCTGATTTAATTGAAATTCCATTATACCAGGAGCCTTTTGTGTTATACGATTGTTCTAACAAGAGACTGCCTGAATCACCGAGCTTATCGGATATTGATATCGACCGGTTGTGGTTAATGGAGGAAGGGCATTGCCTCAGTCAACAGGTGATTCAAATCTGTGATTTAGACAAGAACACAAGCAGTAACAGAATGAATTTTAAATTTCGTGCGGGATCGGTAGACAGCCTTATTCGTTTTGTAAAAATGAACGAAGGAGTCACTTTATTACCTCTACAGGCCACAGAAGAGTTCCCAGAAGAAGAAAGACGAAGAATCCGGCGCTTCCAATCACCCGAACCCTCTCGATCCGTGGGAATGATTGTGCACAAACACTTCGTAAAACAGAAATTACTGGCAGAAATATCGAAGCAAATCAAACAAAAATGGTCGAGTGCTAAACCATCAGAGAAATATAATATTCCACCCTTCCAACCGCTTTCCTGAGTGACAATTCTCATATTTCAATCCGTTTGAATTTGGTATCTTTGCGGTTCTATTCACAAACCATTATGTCAAAAATCATTTATACCCTCACAGACGAAGCCCCAGCATTAGCAACACATAGTTTTTTACCCATTGTAAAACGCTTTGTTTCTGAAGCTGGAGTTGAGATAGAAACAAGAGATATTTCCTTATCAGGGCGCATTTTATCTCAGTTTCCAGATTTTCTTACTGAGGGTCAACGTGTAAATGATGCACTACAGGAATTGGGAGAACTAGCAAAAACACCAGAGGCTAACATCATTAAGCTTCCTAACATTAGCGCTTCTATCCCTCAGTTAAAGGCGGCAATTAAAGAATTACAAGAAAAGGGTTATGCCCTACCTGATTATCCATCCGATGCTCAAACGGATGAGGAAAAAGACATCAAAGCAAGGTACGACCGTGTGAAAGGTTCTGCTGTAAACCCTGTACTTAGGGAGGGGAATAGCGACAGAAGAGCCCCTGGAGCTGTGAAACAATACGCAAGAAAACACCCACATAGCATGGGTGCATGGTCAGCGGATAGTAAAAGCCATGTTTCCTCCATGTCAGAAGGTGACTTTTACGGTTCTGAAGTGAGTAACACCATCGAAAATAAGTGTGAAGCCAGTATTGTGTTCATGGACACGGCAGGTAATTCCACAACCTTAAAAAGTGGGTTAAAACTCGAAGCAGGAGAAATCATTGATGCATCGAAAATGAGCATGAAAGCGCTCAAATCATTCCTTTCCGAGCAGGTAAAAGACGCTAAAAACAAGGGAGTACTCTTCAGCCTACATATGAAAGCCACCATGATGAAGGTGAGTGATCCTATCATTTTTGGAGCAGCCGTAGAAGTGTTCTTTGAGGATGTTTTTAATGAATATTCAGATGATTTAAAATCCATCGAGGCAGATGCTAATAATGGATTAGGAGACATCTTCAACAAGATTGAAAAATTACCGTCCGATAAAAAGGAGAAAATCGAAAATGCATTGAAAGACACGATTGCCCAAGGTCCGGCATTGGCAATGGTGAATTCAGACAAGGGAATCACCAATCTTCACGTTCCTTCCGATGTCATCATTGATGCTTCCATGCCAGCTATGATCCGTAATAGCGGACAGATGTGGAACAAAGAAGGCAAGTCTCAAGATACCAAAGCCATCATTCCAGACCGCAGTTACAGCGGCGTATATCAAGCAACCATCGATTTCTGTAAAGAAAACGGAGCGCTTGATCCTACAACCATGGGATCTGTAAGTAATGTAGGATTAATGGCTAAAAAGGCAGAAGAATATGGATCACATGATAAAACATTCCAATTAAGCGAAGCAGGTACTGTTCAGGTAGTTGTAGATGGAAAAGTAATATTGGAGCAACATGTTGAAGCCGGTGATATATTCAGAATGTGCCAAACAAAGGACGCACCCATTCGTGACTGGGTTGGGCTCGCTGTTCGCCGCGCGAAAGCGACCAAGGTTCCAGCGGTTTTTTGGTTAGACGAGAATCGCGCTCACGATCGCGAAGTGATGAAAAAAGTTGAAGTTTATCTCGGTGATCATGAAACTGAGGGATTAGATATTTTTATCATGGCTCCGATTGAAGCCACAACCTTTAGCCTCGATCGCATTGTACAGGGTTTGGATACCATTTCCGTTACAGGAAATGTATTACGTGACTATCTGACCGACTTATTCCCTATTTTAGAAGTAGGTACTTCTGCCAAGATGTTGAGTATTGTACCGTTGATGAATGGAGGAGGCCTTTTTGAAACGGGTGCCGGTGGTTCTGCACCAAAACACGTGCAACAGTTAGTAGAAAAAAATTATTTGCGTTGGGACAGTTTAGGTGAATTTTTAGCACTGGTTCCCAGCTTGGAGCATTTTTCAGAGCAAACGAATAACAAACAGGCAAGAATCTTGGCTACCGCCTTGGATAAAGCAAATGCTCAATTCTTAGAGCAAGATAAAAGCCCTACAAGACGACTTGGAGGAATAGACAACAGAGGATCCCACTTTTATTTGGCTCTTTATTGGGCAAAAGAACTCAGTGAACAAAACGAAGATGTACAGCTAAAAGAAACCTTCACACATTTAGCAGAAAAGCTGAGCGCATCTGAAGAACAGATTGTGAATGAATTAATTGATGTTCAAGGATCTACAGCAGATATTGGAGGATATTACAAGGTAGACGAATCACGTTGCACTGAAGTGATGCGTCCTTCCAAAGCCCTAAATGCGTTAATCGACTCGTCCTTGTGATTTTTGGCACACACGCATCCTTCGCATTAGGCTAAATTGCGAGTCTCAAAAGCAACGGAAAAAGATTTACATGAACAAGGCTTTAACAAGAGGATTGGCTCTTTCTATTGGACTAGGATTGATTGCGCTATTTGGTGCACCCGTCATTCCTGGTTTGAACGGAGTAATTCTTGCTCTTTTACTGGGTATTTTGATCCGTAATTCAATCAGCTTACCCCAACATTTTGAAGAGGGGATTTCTTTCAGCAGCACGAAGTTCTTAGAAATATCCATATTGTTTTTGGCGCTAGGAATTGATTACAATCAGATTTCAAACCTTGGACTTGTAAGTTTTATTGGTTTATCCATCATGGTTTTCATCATGCTTACGGTCACATATTTCATGGCAAAATGGTTCAAGTGCCCAACAAACACAGGTATTCTGGTTGGATTTGGTACCGCCATTTGTGGATCAAGCGCAATAGCCGCATTAGCACCTACCCTCGAAAATAGCGAGAAAGAAGATGTCGCCATATCCATGGCGGTCGTGAACCTTTTTGGCACCCTAGGTATGATAGGGCTACCATTGCTTTTAGGCTATTTAGAATGGAATGATACACAAATTGGCATGATGGTGGGTGGCTCTCTACATTCTGTGGGGAATGTGGCTGGTGCAGGATTTGCGATTGGTAAGGACGCCGGTGACATTGCCATCACAGTGAAACTAGCCCGAGTTGCATTACTAACCCCCGGCTTAATCTATCTAAACTTCCTCAATCAGAAGGGAAAAGAAACATCGTCAAAAAACGCACTCAAATTACCATGGTACCTGATAGGTTTCATCGCAATCTCCATTATTAATTCGATTGTTCAGATTCCAACAGAAATCCTTTCTCCACTGAGTCAAACTGGGAAAATTATTCTAACCGTGGCCATGGCTGCTATTGGATTAAAGGTAAGTTTTAAAAAGCTACTTAATATTGGAAAACGAGGATTAAGATTCGGCTTAGTGTCTTTCTTTGTTCAGATGTTCATCATGTTAGCCATTATTACTTGGCTCATTTGATCAGGTAAAAACAACTAAATTCGTGAGGACTTGATTCCTCAACTTAGCCTACAAATCACAACCATTATCTTGAGCCTATGGCTCTGGTATAAATGGGATTCTGCGGAAAATCCATCAAGAGGGTTAAGCATCGGAATACTCCTAGGCTTTACCTCCATTTTCTTATGCGACATCTTTTATGATGACTTTGTAAATCTTTGGGATGAACGATTTCATTCACTTGTGGCCAAAAACATGCGTGAACATTTATTGCTCCCGAGCCTATACAAACAACCCGTACTGGGAACTTACACCTTAGATTGGGATACCACAACCGTTTGGCTGCACAAACAACCCTTCTTTTTATGGTTAATGAGTTTCAGCTACAAACTATTTGGCGTGCATTACTGGACTGGACGATTGCCATCAGTATTTCTGATGACATGGTTATCGTTCAAATGGTCTCAAGTTCTTAAAGAGAATATTCAAAACAAAATACTGCGACTTGGACTTCTTTTTAGTCTTTTAAGCAGTGTTTTTATTCATTTGCTCGTGGCAGGTAGGATGTCAACAGATCATAATGATTCTGTATTTTTTGCCTTGGTTTCCTTATCGTTTTTAACCTTGTTTGAATTCCAAGAAAAAGGGAAACAATCAAGACTCATTTTGGCGGCTATTTTAAGTGGATGTGCAGTACTCACAAAATGGCTACCCGGCTTGATGCCACTGGGTTTTTGGATAGCTCGAATTGTTTTTGATATTGATTGTCGAGCTCGATTTCAACCGAAAGATATTCTTCTATTTTTGGGTATCGTATGTGTCATTGTGATGCCTTGGCAACTGTTTGCTTGGACGCAATATCCAGAAGCTTTTTCACAGGAATGGGATTATAATACCCGACATTTTACCGAAGCGATTGAAGGTCATGGTGGCGAATGGTATTATCATTTATGTCAAGCGCCTTCCTTATTTGGATGGGGCGTTAGCGTCATAGGAGCCATCACATTGTTGTTTGCACTTTACCAACGTAGCTATCTTGCCATAAGTTTGATTGTAATCGAAACATTCTTCGCATTTTCCGCCACCAAGATGCCAAGTTTTACCTTGATTCTCTTGTTGCCTATTTTATTACTCCTTGGCCTACAGATTCAACTACGTCCAAAGAAACTCATGATTGGTCTGAGCATTTTAATGATTCTTTTTAATGTTCGTTTTGACCTATTCAATGATGCTTTTCTAAACGAGAATCAAGCGCATTACCGAGAAGGCATGTCCAACAACAGAAAAACCTTAAAGCGATTGAACCTCACACCAGATATGGTGGTTTTCAATGCCAGAAAAAGAAGCCACATTGAATGTATGTTTTACACGGATGCCACCGCCTACCCTTTTTATCCTTCAAAATCAGATATAAAGAAGGTGCGAATAGCCGGCATGACACCTGTTATTTTTGAGTTTCCCCAAGATAGCTTGGCACAAAAAGAAAAAGGGATCAAAAAGATCCCTTTAGAATTATCATTTTTCGAATAGATTAGGACAGCTCTTCTATCTCAAATCCCACGCTTTTTACGGCGCTCACAACCACATCAACAGAAATATTATCATCATTCACGGTTAGGATACGATCATCGGATTCCAGATCAACTGACCAGCTTTGTTCCTCCAGGAATTCATTAAGCTTGGGTGTTACTTTTGATAAGCAACCGTTGCACTGTATGGTGGTTTTAAATCTTGCTTCAGACATGTGACAAAATTAAAGCCCAGAGCTTAGGATTAATCCACAAAATACATTTTGATTAATCCTTTATTTTTCGCCTCAATTTCGCCTCGATACGTACAATTAAACTCTGATTTGATTAATTCGTAGGTTGTTTCAGATATATTTATCCGACCTGCTTCACTATTGCTCTCCATGCGGGCTGCAGTATTAACTGTATCACCCCAAATATCATAGGCATATTTCTTTATCCCAATAATACCTGCTACAACACTCCCGGTATTTATTCCAACGCGTATATCAAATAATCCTCCATTGGACTTACGATCTGATACGAAAGCCACAATATCCTTTGCTGCGTTAATTATTTTTAAGGCATGCTCATTATTTTCGGCCGGCAGTCCACACACGGCCATGTAGGCATCTCCAATGGTTTTAATTTTTTCAATACCGTGTTTTACCATAATACGATCAAATTCAGAGAAATAACTATCTATTTCGGTAACTAAATCTTTAGGGCTCAAGGTCTGGCTAATCCTGGTGAATCCTACAAAATCTGTAAACAATACCGATACCTCCTCGAAATGCTTTGCCTCTGCAAAACCATTTTGTTTTAATTCGCTGGCAACTTCCTCTGGGAGGATATTTAGCAATAATTCATCCGACTTCTTTTTCTCTGTACTGATAACTTCTAAGTTGTCCTGAACTTCTGCGAATAGCGTAGAGTTTTCTATGGCAATTGCGAGATATGCCGATATCGATTTTAGTACACTTATATCATACTCAGAAAATGAATCTGTATTTTCTACTGATACACAAAAGACCCCCACCTCTTTTCCTTCTTCACCAAGGGCACATGAGAAATATCCTCCGGGTTTAACTCCCCCAGTAGTTTCTATTGGTTCAAAAAAATACTGCCCAAAGTCTTCGGATACATTTTGTATGAGTACGTCATCTGATTGTTGTGTCAACCTCATAAAACGATCCATTTGCGAAACAGAACCCATATCTGAGATCATATTGCTCCCAGATTTATCGATGCTATAAACTCTTTGTGCTTCTCCGGCTTTCAGTATGACCAGCTCAATTTCCTTTATCGTAAAATTCGAAGCAATTAAATTAAAGACATCACTAAGCAACACATCCAGTGATAGATTGGATGCGAGTTTCTTTCCCATCTCTCCTATGGCACCCAGCTGAGAGATTGCCAATTCCATATCTTCAAGTTGAGATGATAATGATTGTTGCTTTGATAGCTCATCTTTTGCACTTGATGCTTGAAGGTTCGATTGATTCAAGTCATTGATTAATTGATTAAAATACCCGCTAACTTGTTCCAACTCTTGGTCACCTGAGAATTCAATTCTCATAGGTTTTTCCGAAGACAAGGAGCTTTCCATTTTGGATAATAACTCCTTTAGCTTTTTATTACCGAACATGTTAGTGTTTCAATAGGTCCTTAACCTGTTTAAGGTGCTTATCCTTTTTAAATTGTCGTTTATTTCTTCCCCAATTCGTGAAATAAGAATGTGCAGTTAAAAATTTGACCTGAAGATTATTCCAAGCATCTTGATCACTCACAACACCTAAATACTTTAGCTCTTGAAATAGTGTATCTCCGATACTGAAAAAGTCATCACGACCCAGGTAATCCAAATCTGCATCACAGATAATCTGTTCTAATTTGTTATTAGGTGTTTGTGGAATTTTAGTAGCCATGATCATACCTTTAATTATTTTAATCTGACCAACGCTGTAATTTAAATCCGGTAAAACTTCTTCCGCTATCTCACATCCACGCTCTTCATGATCTTGTCCCGAAATGGTAAATCCAATATCATGAAATAGACAAGCCGTCTTTAATAAGGTTATTTCTTCCTCGTCCGTTATACCCTCAAAGTTTGCAATTTTCTCAGCTGCTTCTAGAACGTCTATTGTGTGGTGCTTTCCATGATAATAGAGGTGTTTAGGGAGTTCTTTTTCGAGTCTTTCCAATGCGTAAGAATGTGCTTTGTCGTAATTCATTAAAACCCTGGTTGTTAATATTCACCAAAATAAACTTAATTATCTAAAAAACACTACTTTAGCAATTAAACCAACCAACTCGCCCATTTTAATAGACAGAATTTTAATTTGGCATGGTTTTGGAACGGATTTAATAAAACATCATGAGATCGTACAGCCTTTTTTTGTTATTCATTGCCTTTCTTGCAATGGATTTGAGTGGTCAAAATAAGTATTTAATTGAGTATAACCGATTAGATCACAACCTCAAACAATATCAGATAACCTCGACCAACGAAAAAACTGACACAGTGCTTTTGAATAAAAAGCCACTATTAAAGAAAAACGATCTTCTAATCCTAAGACTAACAGAGGTTAATCCTTTTATCTACGCCGGGGACATACAGATAAAATCCAGAAATTGGGAATCTAACCCCAAGAGCAATAGCATGCTCAACATGTTAACAGGCTTAGGTTTGGGCGGAATGACTGGTGGAGCCTTTGACGCGATAGGCCAATTTATTAATAATAACTCTGCGTACGGAATGACAAGAGGCGAAACTAAAACAAACCACATTGAAAAAACACTTAGCAAAATCTCAGAGAATATTCAATTCATTGATAAACAGCTTAATTCAATTAAAAACAATGAAAAAGCAATAGAAGCAGTTATTCGGGATGCGTCAAAGGCTAAATCTCAAATAATTGAGGAGGCTAATTATTTCCTAGATGAAATAAATAGTATTGATTGGAATACAACAAATAAAATCGTTGCTCGCACTGAGATCGATTTAAAAAACATCCTAAACGACTCACTATCTAACAAATACAGCAAGCGGATCAATGAATACATGGGCGTAATAGCTCAATGTAAATTCGTGGTAAGTCAGTTTAACCAAAAATATTCAACAAATGAAATTGATAAAAGAAAGAGTCGTTTATCTAGTCTCAATTTTACTAGTGAGAAAAGGCATATAGTTGGTTGGGAACACGGCGTAAACAACGATTTATATCGTTACGACATTCAGTTTATTCTAAGAAGAAAACTGAACACTTCGAGCGAACCACAAGATGATATTGTTCGGTTCTATTCCGCAACCGCTTTCAAAAGTCAAACGGGTGAAATCGTCGGAAAAAAATGCCAAACATGCGAACCTATATTGACTGCTAAAGGCCAATATAAAAAGGGTCAAAATTCAATGCCCATCAATGTAACCGATCCCAATAGTGTCATTTTTCAGTTTGGTGCATATGGTCAGTGGGAATTTTATAATGAAAAAGGCGAGGTGATTTCTGTTGTAGATTTAGGTGGCTACCCTGCTCCAACAAACACTGGATACTCAAATGAGACATCGGAATCCGCCAGCAGTACTAGTAGTGATCTCTCAGAGGTAGAAGATATCAAGCAAATTTCGCTTGGATATGGTTCGCCAGTCCGACCTCAATGGGTAAGTGGTTTATATCTTCTGATGCCCTTTCAACAAGAATCGAACATACAAACCAACTTTGTAGGAGGGTTTGGTTCAGATTCCTTGCAATTCATAGGCGAGAACAAGAGCCCAGTCAAAGTTGCATTGGGAACCGGTATGCGTTTTGTATTTCATAATATTGATGCTTTCGAACCGAGTGTGAACTTAGGTATTTCCTATACATTGAGTAATTCTAGCAACCTCAATGAATTCAATAATGCTCAAAATACTGGCTTAAATTATATGATTGGGGCAGGGATTCGTACTAAAGGAATGCATTACATGTCCTTCGACCTAGGTCTTGCTTTTAATGAGGTCACGGTTCTTAAAGAAGGGCTTGAGACCAACAAGATATATAGTCACACTAGTTTGAGTAGCACGGGCTATAGCGATTACATCTTTACTGAGGATAAATGGAGAAGTCAACTATACATTGGGGTACAGTTCCATTTTTAATATTAAAATGGTAGCCGTTTGAAACTATGGTTCATCCGGTAAGAACTTAACAGAGAAGCAATGATGAAACCTATACTTATTCCAATCCAAACACCGATGGCCCTGTATTTATAAATATCAGCCAATATATACCCTATTGGTATGGTTACTGCCCAATAGGCAAACACAGAAATTACACTAACCCAGAGCACATCTTTAATTCCTCTTAAAAGAGATTTCAACGTGATTTGTAATCCATCAAATACTTGAAATAAGCTTGCGAAAACAAATAAAGGCAAGATGATTTGTACTGCCTCACCCTGGACCCCGTAAGCGTTTGCAATTTGTTTATGGAACAATAAGAATATGATTGAATTTATCGTTTGCAACAGTATTACGCTACTTACAGTTGTAAAAGCGGCTATTCTAATTTTTCTCGCATTTTGTTCACCGTAACCATAGCCAACCAGTATGTTTCCCGCGATAGAGATCCCGCTTGCCATCATGAAGGTAACAGATACAGCATTCCATGCGACTGCATGTGCGGCCATTTGAACAGAACCATACCAACCCACCATGACACCACAAAAAGCGAGACAGGCCCATTCTGCTGTTGTTTCAAGTGAAATGGGCAGCCCAATTTTGAATATTTCCTTGATCTGCTCATTGATTTCCTCTAATCTCGGAAGAGGGGCTCTAATCACGTCTTTCACCTTATTAGAGAAAAACAGATAACCAAAACCAATAAGCATCATGAAAATCCTCGAATATAAAGTTGCCCATGCACATCCAATGTATCCCATTTCGGGGAAGTTGAACCACCCGTATATCAATGCCCCATTCAGAAATACATTCATTAGCAAGCCCAATAAATTAACCCATAGAGATATTTTAGTATACCCTAAACCATCGGTCAATTGCCTGGTGCTGGTAAAAAGCAGTAATGGAAGAATAGACCAAATAACAATAGCTAGATATTGAGGTGTTATAGTATTAATTGCACCTTCTTGACGAAGTAGACCAAAATTATCTATAAGGAGGTGAATAATGATAAGCTCAATCACAAAAACAATAACACTGACCAATACAGAACCAATGAAAGTGGATAAACATTTATGTCGTTTTGATTCTCCTACCTTTATACTAACTAGTGTATTTACGCCTAATATCATACCAATGGTAATGCCATTGAGCATGAAAAAAATATTATTGCCTTGGTTGATACCCGCTAGTTCATCTTCACCTAGCCAACCAACCATCACTGTATCCGCCACACCCATTAAAACGACTCCGAGCTGACTCAGCATTATGGGTATAGCTAGCTTAAATAACTGTTTGTAATCCTTTATCAGACCTCGGTTTATATCGATGGAAAAGATTTTCAAATCATTTCAGATTATTTGTGACCCACTCTAGAATCATTGCCTGAAGATCTTGCTCATTTTGAGCTCCGAATGTTTTTTGATTTATTTCTTCACCACGTTTCAAGGTGACGTTTGCTTGCATACCCTTGCTATCCCTAATAATTCCTCCAAAAACCTTAGACGAACCCGAATAAGATGGTACATTCATGAATATGAAGCGTGATTCATTCTTTTTTGATTCCACTACTAACCCCTCATCCAAAGCTTGTGAAAAGGACCAATCAGGCTCAAAACTAGAACCGTTCACAAAGTGGGACTGAACAAAAACCTCCTTTGGATTAGCAATTTTTATACGGTCTTTATCGGATTCATCATATATCCCAATAGAGAAAGAACCACCCTTGGGAATCAGTAATTGGGGTGTTTGTATTCCGCCAATATTCTTGGCTAACTCAGGTACTTTATCTCTTGAATACTCCATCAGAGTATTCACATCGGCAAATTTCCCTTCAAACAGTGCTCCGCCCTTAAGTCCCTGCAAAATACTATAGGTCAAAAGTCCTTGCCCAAATTGACTCGCTTCATAACTAACGGCGTCTGACGCACAACCACTTAGAACAAACAAACCTGTTCTATCTCGCATTCTATCAATTGCTTTAATCTGTGAGGCGTCCAAAGATTTAGCAGCAATAAGCTTATCTACAGCCTTACCTGAACCACAAGCGTCGATTATGATAAATCTTTTTAATGCGGATATATGATTTAAATATTCGGTTAGTTCAGAAGTAGAAACCAAATGCTGTTCTCGCAAACTAGGATCTTTATATGATGAGCGATCCGCACCAATTGATTGAGATGTAAGGTAATAAAAATCACCCTCATCACCAGAACCACCAAAAGCAATTCCATGTCCGCTCATATAGATAAATAAAACATCCTCGGGCTTTGATTTCATTCGAATACTCTCAAAGGTGGCTAATATTTTTTCCTTGGAAACCATCTCCGAATTAGCTGTAGTTAATCGGTATATATGGGTTTTATTTTTTCCAAAAAGCTTATTTGCTCCAATTTCAATGGCATCGGACATTTTCACTGCATCGGTCACAGAAAAGCTCAGGTTGATCTCCGGATTTTGATACTCACCCACACCTATAAAGACCCCATAAAAATGGGGAGGTGAAAACTTCTGTTCCTTTCTATATTGAACATTCGCTCGGGCCCCTCTTCCCTTTACAAAACCATCAGATGAAGATGCTGATATTTGAATTTGATTGTCACTACTTTTCAAGTGACGAGAGTTTCGATAATCATATGTAATCTCTTGCCGCTTTTTATTTCTATCTATTCCCAACTGATTCGGGGTGAACACATCTACAATACCATTGATTGATATATAGATATTTCCGATACCGCCATCTCTTTGTTCAATAGAAAATGTTATTTCCCCGCCTTTATCTGAAACAATCTCTATTTGTGGATGTAATTTGAGAGAAGATAAACCCTTCACACTTCTAAGAGGTTTTCTCAGAAGAACTTTCTCCCATAAATTTGGCTCGTAATATCTGGTCTTGAGCTGTTCAAAACCAATAATCTCTAATCCTTTTTTCCATGACATTAATTTCATGGCTTCAGGGGATGCATCAAAAAGTCCCGAGTGATGAAGTATCAACCAATTATTGATATCGTTATCAAAAACAAAAGACTTAAGTAGCACCTCATATGTAAGCGCATCCCAAATGATAATACTTCCATCACCAGAACCAGTAAACATAAATTGATTATCTGCTGAAAAGTCAGCCCATTCTATGACACTATTGTGCTCCCTAAGAATTTGTCGACACACTCCGTCTTTGATATTCCATACTCTGATGGTACGATCGTTGGAGCCTGTGATGATCGATTGGTTATCCGGATGAAACCGAGCAAATCGAAGCCAATCGGTATGACCATTATATTTTTGGATTATCTGACCGCTCGAAACATCCCATAAGATAGCTGAGTGGTCATCTGAGGCACTCAATAAGCGTTTCCCAAATTGATCAAACCTCACAGACCTCACCCAATTCTTGTGTCCTTTCAGTGTACGAATCACCTTTCCTGAAGTAGCTTCCCAAATACGTATACTACCGTCCAACCCACATGAAGCGATCATTTTCCCATTGTAAGAGAAAACAGCATCTCTCAACCAATCTGTATGTCCACTTAATCGTATTATCTCATTCCCTGTTTCAACATCCCAAATAATAGCCGTAGAATCCCCTGAAGAAGTCACAATTTGATCACCCAAGGAAGAAAAATATGCCGATTCCACTCTTTGACCATGCCCTTTAAGTTCTTGATCAATACTGCCAGTTTTTAAGTCCCAAATAATTGCTGTTCCGTCATCAGATGCAGTGACTAATTTTTTCCCATCAGCTGAAAAATCACTCATCCTTATCCAACTATCATGTCCTTTTAATGTGTACAATAATCGTCCTGTAGTAGATTCTTTAATTAAACATTCATTTAATCCAAACTGCGTTACAGACATCAAACCACCCATTTTACTCAATGCCACAGATTCAACCCAACTTGCATGATTTTTGAATTCTTTATTTATTTCCCAAGTTTTTATCTCCGTTATATTAGAAGTGTAATCTTCAGATGCGGTTAAAATAAATTTGTCATCTTTCGACAATACCATTTTAACCAAGGCGCCGTTATGAATTTTTTTAACTTTTTTAATGGATTTAGTGGTATTATCGATTTCAATCAAATCGCCACTAGAAGTAGACAAATAGGACCGTTCACCTGAACTGTTGCTGATGACCTGCCAGTAGTAATGTGTTGGAACAGAAACTGAGTCTGTTATCCTATTGGATTCAATATCGTAATATACCAATTGATTACTGCTACAAATCACACCTAGAACATTGGTTTCACCCATAACTGTGGCATCAAAAATATCCAGACCGTTAAAGTATTTTTTCTTTTCAGCGATGAGACCCTCGTTGGTCACTTTAAAAACTACTATTAATCCTTTATCTGAAATAGCTATTACTTTACTCTGATCGACAGAGATTATTAACTTTTCATATGAAACATCAAAGTTGTATGTTTCAATAAGTTCCAAGTTCTCATCATTATAAACACCAATGGTGTTATTTTCTTGTGCCGATATACAAAGGCCAGCTTTAGGGAGTATAACTAAATCTTTAACTCGAGCAGCTTTGGAGAAGTCTGTTTTGGAAATCATTTCTCCATTTCCCAAATCTATTTGTATAATCTCACCTTCCCAATTACCCAGATAAAGTCTTCGCCCATCTGGACTCAATGCAATACACTCTATAGCACTCTTAGCGCTATGAAAATTCAACACTTCTTGCCCATCTGAAATTCTCCATTTCTTTACCTCTCCGTCACCTGCAGCGGATATGATATATTCTCCGTCATTTGAAAATAGTATTTGTCTTATCCAAGAATTATGGCCCTTTAAATCATGAACTAGAACTCCAGTCTCAACATCCCAAACTTTGATTGTCTTATCAACGGAGGAAGTGGCCACTAATTTTTCATTCGGGCTGTAGGATATATCTCGGAGCCGACCCTTATGGCCATTTGGTAGTCCTATAACTAATGATTGAGAAAAGATAGAACACACCCAAAAGGATGCTATAAAAACCACTCCAATTTTTCTCAATCTTATCAATGTTCTATCTGATTAGGTACTATCTGGAAATAGTGATTAATAATTTCTAGTTCTCTATGGGCCGCACCTCTCTGTTTAATTCCCAAACTAGATTGATGGATCAACTCGTCAATGAAATGCTCAGAATTAGCCCCTCGTGTTTGAGCTAAACTCTTACCTAAATTGAGTATCGGAGTAAAATCCAATCGCTGCGTTGAGGCAATTATCTTAAACTCTTCCATACCAAATGGAGGAAATATCTCTGATTGAAAAACCAATGAATCCTTGGGTGGAACTGCTTCAAAGTTGAACTTTAAATCATAATCCATGGCCTCATCAACTTTATGAATTTCATTATTTGGATAGACATCGAGTACATCTATGAATAATGGCTTATCAAAACAATTCTTTATCGTGATGTATAAAGTTTCCCCCTCTCCTACCATTAGCGTAGCCCGATTTTCACCCGTAGGAGATTCTCTATTCATTACGTGCATTTTTACATCTATCAAGTGAGAACCTGCGACTACCTCAAGGTGACGAAATTTTTGGATTCTTATACCCTTCTGAATGATTTGGATCAAGGTATCTAAACTCTGATCGCTATAAATCTTTTTAAAAGGAAGGCCCAACAGCTTTTCACCTGAATGGTTTAACTCTGCAATAAGACCAACACCCTTTTCTATTGCCGTATCTCTGATTGTAAACATCGCATCTGACGGGTTCAAAGTAAATCCATTATTTGCTAAGACGCCCTCCACTTTCTTTCTTAATTTCCTCGAAGAAATTTCCAATTGTACAGCGGTTGATTTCGTTGTTTTTCTTCTTCTAACTACCAATTCAAAATCACCCATTTTCGAAGTGTTCACTCCGTGTATTCGCTCAAACCTAACCTCTGAATAAGACGCACCCACCTTGTTGATAAAACCCATTTTCCTACTTCCCCAGGAAGTACGGTTCTCTCTGTTGATTTGTGAAATCAACACCGTATCACCATTAGAATGTCCGGAGAAAATCCCACCATTTATTTTAATACTGTAAGGGTCAGAAATGCTCTGGACTTTGTACTTTTCTTGGGATTCAATCAATGCACCATTGAATATTAGCTGGTTAATAATATCTCCCTCTAGCTCGGGGTGTTGCGCTTGATTAAACTTCTGAAGTAATTGAGCATTTATATTTTCAAATAGATTCTTGTAGCTCGCGTCTTTATTTAGTTTCTTAAAAGCGGTGGCAAAGGCATAAGTCAAAGATCCAAATTGTAATCCACTTTCTGGATCGTACCATTCTCGATTGACTTCATTCGCACGACAACCAGAAAATATGGCTATTGAACCCTTATCATTAACCGAAGAAGATTCATTAAGGTCTAAGCTAAATCCATGTTGAAGTGTGCTTTTGTTGAAGTTGTTTTTCTTAGTACTACTGCCAATTATACATTTCACGCTAGTCCCGCGTGTTTTCACAGTTTCATCAGAAGCACCACGGGTTGCAGTCCCTGAATGACATGCATCTAATATCATGATAACCTGACCCTTGGCTCCAATTTTCATACGCACTTCTTCGAGGAAAACATTCAATTCATCATCAATAATGTGCTCACTTAAATCATATCCTTCATATGCCTGAGTTGGTGCATTGTATGCGACTAAGGCCTCATCAAAACCATCGGCTTCATCCTGTTTCAGAGTTGTAATAAATTCTTTTCCATTAGAATTAATATCAGAAACTTGCTGACCA
>Ga0255773_10002470_pt1 | contig 17104 bp, 13 predicted proteins | sample 011ome_17_FD_179971 | JGI IMG/M metagenome (GOLD analysis project Ga0255773, IMG submission 179971) | Coastal salt marsh microbial communities from the Groves Creek Marsh, Skidaway Island, Georgia - 011502XT metaG (version 2) | ecosystem: Environmental > Aquatic > Marine > Intertidal zone >...
ACTCAATAATATTCATTTCATTAGACAGAGGAGCAAAAATGTCTTCTCTCTTTTTTCAGTCGTCCTCTCTTAAAGACTCGGGTATATATCTTTTTAATAAACGCTCTCTCGAAAGTTGTTGTTGTTGTTCTTCTTCTGTGGAGTTACGACGACGGTCGGCGCATTTTCGTCAACAAACTGGGCTCTTTATAAGAGACCACTTTTTTGGCGACGTCGCGAGACGGCCGTCCTCGTTTTTGTTGTTCTTGGCGGTGTTCGGTGTCGACGTTTGCGGCATTTCGCGTGAATCCCATTCGCATGGCGAAAGTTTGGTGGCCGCTGTTTTTGCCGAGGAGGTTTTTTTGTTCTTCGTCGTCGTGTTCTTGTTGTTCTTGTTCTTGTTCTCCTTTTCTTCGCTCGTCGTCGGCGCCCGAAACCTCGCCTTTTTCGTTCTTCTTTTTAGAAGTCCTTTGTTGTTCCTTCTTGGAAGTGGGCGGCGGTAAGGGTGGTTTTCCTCCTTCTTTACCTTTGAGGAGGGTGCGAACGAGAAGCGGATGCTCGCTTTCGTTTTCTGGTTGCGCGGTGGTGTTCATGGTGGCAGTCGTTTTCTTTGTCTTCGAAAATGTCTTCTTCTTCTCCGTCGTCGTTTCGTCCTTCTTACCGAGAGACAACAGCGGTTGCTTCTCTTCTTTGTTCTCGTCTCTCTTCTTCAATCCAACTTGCCGCTTACTCTTAGAGACGCTCACAAAAGAGCCACTTTCGTCGGAAGCGGACCACGAGGAACTGCTCTCTTCTTCTTCTTCTTCTTCCTCCGAAGAAAAACTCTCAAAGTACTCCTTCGTATCCGCAAACTCTCCTTCGCCTCCTTTCCTCGCCGCCGGAGCCGCAGTCTCTCGCTTCTTCAATTGCAAATACGATCTCGGCGGCGGTGGCGACGATACCGCCGTTATCGCTGCTCCCGCCGGTGCCAACAACTGCTGCTGCTCCACCTCCTCTACCCTTTCTCTCGTTCTCGAAGTCGTTTGTACCGTCGTTTGTGTCGCGTGGTGGTTATGGTGGTGGTCGTTCAGCTGGATTTTCAACCTTAAGATCTCCTCCCGCATGTGTTTCATCTTCTTCGAATCTTCTCTCCTGAGTCGAGCAAACTCCGCGCGTTCGCAGTTATGCGCGACTCGCATCATAGATTCCGATATCGACGCGCGGTGGGCCAAGTCTCTCGCTTCTTTCGATTCGCCTCTTATCTGTTGTCCACGTTGTTAGTATTGTTCAGAGAGAAAGGTCAGACCGGAAAAGGAACGAGAGAACTTTTGCGAGTAAAAAGAGTTGCATAGAAGCACGCATTTCTCTCTCTCTCTCTCTCTCGCATCGTCGTCCTTATCGTCGACTTTCGCTTCCGCGCGTCGTTGTTTCTCACGACGACCAATGACGACGACGAGAGCGCAACAGAGGCGAGAGTTTATTAAAACGACGCTTCGTAAAAAATACGAGACAAAGACGAACGAAATGTGATCACCACCTTTGAAATCTCTCGCGCGAGATCCACGTTCGCTTCCTTGCACTCTTTCAAACGCTTTTTGAGGACCTGGTAATCGACGAGAGAGTGGTGTTGATGTTGAGATTGTTGTTGTTTTATGAGTATCGCGCGAGGATGATCGTCGTCGAACATATTATATGCTTTTATGTGTGTGAGAGTAAAGAGGAGGAGGAGGAGAAAAAGTGAAGACGAAAAGAAAGAAAAAGAGAGAGAGGATGATGATCTGGATCGATCACTTCTTGTTCTTGTTCTTCTGTTACGCGTGACTTTAAAACATTCTCTCTTTATAATTAATCGCGCAAAGTCTCGCGGAATATACTAAGTGACTCTCTTCTATTCTATTGTTAATACTTTTTACTACATCTTTTGTTGGGCGGCGGCGCTCCCGCCCGCTTGGTGCTGCAAAAATTGTCTTTTCTTGTGCAACAGTCTTTGACTTTTCTTCGTCTTCGAGGCTTCTTGTTGGTAGACAACCCCACCGAAAACGCACACCATGAGGAACGTGAGACCCATGGGCGAGGCGTGGTGCGACCAGATGACGGTATTTATGATCACGGTACCGATTTTGTTGACGACGCCTAAGACGGTAAACGTGGTCGCGCCGACGGATCTCCTCGCGCCGAGGCCAAAGTAAGAGATGGAGAGGCCCATGAGGCAGCTGGTGGAGATGGCTAACACGGCCGAGTTGGATTCGTCGGAAAGTGAGGCTATCATTTCTGGATACCGCGCGTAATCGCCGGAAATGAAATACGCTATTGGAAACAAAAACATCGCCAAGACGTTGTTGTAATACACCAACCCCCACGTGCTCAAATCGACGTTAGTGACTATTTTCTTGATCAGAACCATATCGACGGTCATGGATACGACGTAAGCGACTCCCCAAAAGTAGCTGTGGAGTTTGAACTTTTTATCCACGAGGACAAACCCAATCGCACCTAGAAAGATGGCTATTAAAGATACGAGTTGTCGAATGGTGACTAAACTCGACAGTTTTGGTTTTAACGTCGTTTCCCCTCTTTCCACGCTCGCATTCCCGCTCTTACTACTATTCGTACTCATCATCTCTCCGTCGTCGCTCGTATTACTATTCCTATTATTATTACTACTACTACTACTCTTGTTTCCTTTGAGTAAAAACAAGTACTCCAACGGTAACACCAGTAAAGGGCAGCACGATCGAAACACGATGAACGTATCCACGTTCGCGTGTTGCAGAAGCTTCGAATTCGTAAATATCGAGACGTAAAACAGCACCACCGCGGGCGTGAACTGCCTCGCTTTTTGCCAATCCAATCGAACTCGTTCCACGACTCCAAAGTGCCCTAATATAGTCACCGCGATTGCGCTGCTCGAATATTGCAGGAACGTTAATATCGATGGAAACGGGAACAACATCAACGCCCATTTGTTCACGATGGCTAAAAACGCTGAACTGAAACAGTAGCCCACGCATAAGGTTGCTATTTTCTTATTCGAGTTGTTGTACGACCCGTTATTATTCGTATTCGTCGTCGTCGGTGTTCGAGGCGAATGCAAGGGCAAGATTTTCCCATCCATGTCGTCCCCTTTGTTTTTGAACAACTCGGGGCTCATGATACTTTTTTCTCGTCGTCGTCGTCGTTTACACGCACACACACACTCTCTCTCTTTGTTGTCTCTCTTTTCAAGCAAAAGAGGTATGTGGTATGTGTTCTACACGAGAGAGAGAGAGACACAAAAGTGTTGGAACGTGTGATCTCTTTTTCTGCCCAATTAAGAGCAACCAAAAAAGTGGTTGCCAGAAGAAGTGTCTCCCCCCAAAAAATCTTTCACCAGACCAAGGAGACGCACGTAGTATAAAAGCGCTCTTGCAGACAGACAGAGAGACAGACAGACGCAAAAACACATCGCGTCGCAGTGATACTACGCTCTGATATATAGCTCAGAATAATAATGGTGTCCTCTTCTTCTTCTTCTTTGAGATTTTGGACGAGCTCTGCTTTGCCGTCGTCGTCATCACATCATCATCATCATCATCATCATCATCATCATCGACGACATTTTCCATCGTCATCATCATCATCATCATCGAGGACGACGACGCTTCATCGAACGCACGCCTCCTCCTCCAACAACAACGACAACAACGAAAACAACAGCAAGAAAAACGACGACGAAAATTTGAAAGCCAAACTCAAGTCTTTCGCGAGAGAGATGAACATCACCGACCCGAACGATTTCGTGGACATGAAACAAGGAGGAGGACTCTTTACCGGAGGCAAAGAAAACAACGCCGCGAAAAATCAAATACGAGAGGACGAGCAAAGAGCTTTGAACGCGGTGACGAGCGCGGAGTTTACGAAAACGATGTTAGGGGTGACGGTCGGGTTATTGGCGCTGTATTTAATCATCGGACCGCCGCCAGTTGAAGCACCTTTGTATAAGTGATGAATTTTGTGTTTGTGCGCTTTAGTTTTGAATAGTCATCATCAGTCGCTGTACTCGCCGTCTTCGATTTCCGGCTCGGCGTGGTCGTTTGTCTTCTTTTTCTTCGTCTTTTGCTTCTCACCCGTCCCTCTGCTTTTGTCCTTTTCTCGATACCTCTCGTTCACTCTCTCCTCGAACTTACTCTTCACGTCCTCTTCTATGCTCCGTCTTAACTTTGCCTGCGCTTCTTGCTTCAACCGGTTCTTCTCCGCCGTTTTCGATCCGCCGAGCGCGTTGAAGACAAAGCGAGACGCCACGCGACCGTTCGCGCGCGGGATCTCCCCGTCTTCGCGATGACGAGTATTATTCTTTCTACTCTCCTCTTTAATCTCTCCTATTTCTTCTTCTTCTTCTTCTTCTTCGTTCTTCTTCGTTATTCGTTTCTTCGTCTCCTCTATTTTCCTGGAATACGCCTCGACCCGTTTCCTCTCAAGTCGTAAACCTTCGTGTTCGTCCGAATTGACGCCGTTGGTTTTGAGTAAAACCGCGAACGCGAGCAAGCCGAGTCTCGTGCGTTCCAGTAACTTTTCCGCTTTTTGCAAAGACACCATTTTGCTCGAAGCAGAGGAAGGAGAAGTGATGCGCTTCTTGTCGTCTGCGTCCTCGTCCTCGTCGTTCGCATTCGCAATCGCTTTTTCCATCGCGTCCAAGAACGCATCCATCTTTGCCACGTTCGCTTTCAGTTCTTCGTTATGTGTTCTCATCGCGTCATCGTCATTCTTCTTTTTGGTCGTCGTCGTTCCCATCTCTCTCTCTCTCGTCTTTTCCTCCTTTTTCGCAACTAAACGCACGAAGAAGGTTTGAGTTATTAGGTAAAATTCGAAGCGTAAATTGGGGGCAGTTGTGTGTGGAAATCGAAACGAAATCACTTCACTTCATTCCCTCTCGCGAATAGTTTTCTGCTGCGCGCGTGGTTTGCGATACTACAAGAAGAACAAGAAGAAGAATGAGCCGGCGAAAGAATCCACATCCGCAGCGCGCGGTGAACGTAAAGACGGTGGTTGTGGGTGATGATGATGAAGAAGAAGAAGGAGGAGGAGAAGAACCGTTGGTGTTGTGTTTGCAAATACCACCTGACGAGGATGATGATGATGTTTTTGTTGTTGTTGATGATGATGACGATGATGATGACGATGATGATGATGATGAAGAAGAAGATGATGATGATTATGAAATGGACGAACATACACGAAAAGAAGAAACTGCTTTTAGGAAAGGATCGAAGAGAAAGAGAACGCAACACGAGTGCGATGTTTGCGAGAAGATGTTTGGAAGTCCATCCCAATTGGCCGTACACATGCGTACGCACACGAACGAGAAACCGTATGAATGTGATGTGTGCGAGAAGAGATTTCGTCAATCTCAACATTTGAAAAGCCACGTGCGTATTCACACGAGCGAGAAACCGTACGAATGTGATGTGTGCGAGAAGCGTTTTACTACGGCTGATAGTTTGAAAAACCACATGCGTATTCACACGAACGAGAAACCGTATGAATGTGATGTGTGCGATAAAGCTTTTCGTCAACTTGGTAATTTGAAAGTCCACATGCGTATTCACACGAACGAGAAACCGTATGAATGCGATGTGTGCGATAAAGCTTTTCGTCATTCTCAACATTTGAAAAACCACATGCGTATTCACACGAACGAGAAACCGTACGAATGTGATGTGTGCGAGAAGCGTTTTACTCAATCGAGTAATTTGGAAAAGCACATGCGTACGCACACGAAAGAGAAACCGTATGAATGCGATGTGTGCGAGAAAGCTTTTCGTGAATCTGGTCATTTGAAAGACCACATGCGTACGCACACGAACGAGAAACCGTACGAATGTGATGTGTGCGAGAAGCGTTTTACTCAATCTAGTAGTTTGAAAACGCACGTGCGTATTCACACGAACGAGAAACCGTATGAATGTGATGTGTGCGAGAAAGCTTTTCGTCAATCTGGTGATTTGAAAAGGCACAAGCGCACTCAACATTAGCTCTTTTATAGTCCTACATATACACACGTATACATTTACGTGACGTATCGAGCGAATCAAACAACAATTAAACACGCCAAATATGCGCTATTTTTAGAACATTTTCTCCCTCTCTCTGTGTTGACGTCGTCATTTTATCCACTCGCAAAGAGCGAACATGAAACCTAAAACCGCTGCGCCTGCGAACGAGGACGATGCACCACCACCCAAAACATCATCAACGATGACGACGACAAAAACGGTACCGAATCAACAAAAGAAACGAAAACTGGTCGGGTACTCAAACTTTAAACGCGCGAATCCGCATTCGGATTTGTTCCCCGTCACGCGTTTCCACTCGATTGAGTTTTTCTGTCAAGACGCGAAAACGACCGCGAATCGATTCGCCATCGCGCTCGGGATGAACGTCATCGGTCTGAGCGATCAAACGACGACCGGGAATGTGATTTATAACTCGTACGCGATGAAAAGTAACGAGCTGGTGTTTGTGTTTACCGCGCCGGTGATGACGGAGGAAAAAGGGTACGGGAGAGACTTAGAAGGCGAGAAGGAGGAGAAAAATGTGAGCGACGATGAAACGACGAAAGCAATCGAGGAAGAAAAAGCTTTAGCGAAACAGTTCGTCGAGAAACACGGCTTAGCGGTGAAACGCGTGTGCGTGAGAGTGAATGATTGCAAAGAGGCGTACGCAGTGAGCACGAAAAATGGTGGCGTGAGTGTTCGCGCGCCGAGAACGCTGAGGAATAGGAAAGACGGACGCGAAGCGACGGTGGCGGAAGTCGCGCTGTACGGAGACGTGGAGTTGAGGTTCGTGGAAGATGCGACGACGCATTTGGACGACGATGAGACGTATAGGTATTTAGATTACGATGCAGTCGAACAAGAACAAGAAGAACAGAGCTGTAAAAGTGAGAAGAGGAATTACGGTTTGAAACGTTTGGACCATTGCGTCGGGAACGTGAGCGATTTGATCGAAACCGTGGAATACATCGAAAAGATGTTAGGATTCCACGAGTTTGCCGAATTTGTCGCCGCGGATGTTGGAACTGTCGACTCTGGGTTAAACTCCATGGTTTTAGCGAATAACGACGAGTTTGTCTTGCTTCCGGTAAACGAACCGACGTTTGGAACGCGACGCAAATCGCAAATTCAGACGTATTTAGAAGCCAACAACGGCGCGGGCGTTCAACATTTGGCGTTGAAAACAGACGACATTATTCACACCGTCACGGAAATGAAAAAATATTCTGGCATGTTTGGTGGCTTTGATTTTCAACCGCCCGCGAGTGAGAAGTATTACCAAAACTTGAAAGCCAAAGTTGGCGACGCGTTGTCCGACGAAACTTTGAAAGAGTGCGAACGCTTAGGTTTGTTGGTAGATAAAGACGACCAAGGCGTGCTGATTCAGATTTTTACAAAACCACTCACGGATAGACCGACGATATTCATCGAGATTATTCAACGCATCGGTTGCGAATATCCGAAAGAAGAGAAGAAGGAACAAGCGGCTGGGTGCGGGGGATTCGGGAAAGGTAACTTTGCCGAGTTGTTCAAGAGCATTGAAAACTACGAAAAGAGTTTAGAAGAGGCGAAGAATCAAGCGCCCACAGTGGCGGGCAAATAATTATCATCAGTCATTATACTTTAGCTTATTAGTATTTGTAAGTTATATGTACACTTTTCTGCGCGTGCGTGCTGCTATCTAAAAATCTAATTTACGCGAACGGATTATACGCCGCTGAATTTTGAGAAGGTCTTGGAGAAGTCTTTTGCATCGTGCTGGGCATCGCCGGCATGTTTGGCATTGCCGGCATGTTTGGCATGTTTGGCATCGCCGGCATGTTTGGCATAGTTGGCATAGCTGGCATTAGAGGTTGTGCAGCTGGCTGTTTTGGAGGCGCCGACACGCCAGTCATGCCGCCAAACATAGCGAACGGGTCCGCCTGTTGTGTTTCTGGTAGTGGTTGCTGAGGAGGAGGAGGAGGAGGAGGCGCGCTTTGCTGCTGCGATGAAATGCCTAATCCAGAAATTTGCGGCATGCCAGGCATTGCAGGCATACTAATCACCGGCGCTGCTGCAGCAGTTGGTATCGCTGGTTGGGACCAAAAATCGTCGTCCAACATTGCACGCCCGCTGCCCACGCCCACGCTTTCTCCCACCGTCGTACCGTTTTCTTGTTGTTGTTGTTGCTGTTGTTGTTGTTGCTGTTGTTGTTGTTGTTGCTGCTGTTGTTGAAAAGACACCGCATTTGCTACTCTCGGCGGTGGTTTCAACGCGAACCCTTGGCTGAAACCAGATCCACCGGTTTGCACCTGCTCCGCGGCGTCGAAGAGCGAGGAGGTAATTTTCTTCGTCGGCGATTTCGTAGGATTGTTGATTTGTTCCAACGCGTTAAAAACAGTCTCATTCCCAGGGGTTGGAAACGACGGCGGCGACGCGAAGGAGCTCCAGTTCACCGAGCTATTCCCTTTTTGTTCTTCTTGGTGTTGTTCTTGTTGCTTTTTCTCAGTATTTTCATCTTCAAACAAACCGCCGAATAAATCCGGCGATTTCTCTCTAAACAACTTTGGTTTCGCATCCGGCGGCGCGGGCGTCGTCGTCGACCCATCATCCCCTCCTTTTCCACCTTCATCAACACCATCACTCATCCAAATCTTATCCACCAAAGCTGCTTTCACGAACCCTTTTATCTTATTCGTCTCGCTGCTTTCCGGTTTCGGATACTTATTCTCGTCGTACTTACCTTTGGCGAAATATCTTCGTCTCGCCGTTTCGTTCCCACCGTTGCAAACGAACACGTTTACCTCTTCCGGCGTAAACGTGCTCGCGCTCACGCTTTTCACTCGAAACCCAAACTCGCGATAGATGCCCGCGCATCTCGTGCATATGAAGGTTGAAAATGTCACGCACGCGTATTGCGGGGCTAAAGATCCCGGCCCTGCGCACGTGAAACACGCGTTGTTGTTCTTTCTCAAACGTTTCATCATCTCTTCGCACTTTTCATTTTGGAGTTGTTTGTTCAATGACGAGACTTTTTCTTTGTCCCATTTTATATTAGACATTTTAGTCGTAGTATTACTCGTACCACCACCACCACCACCGGGGACGACAAAGTTGTTGCTTTTCTTCATATTTCTCGTCTTCTTTCTCTTCTTCTTCAAGAGGACACAAAACAGCAGCGCGCAGAGTAATCCAAGAGAGAGAAAGAACAACTCGAGAGTCAAAATAATCCAGTGTCCTCTTTTGACAATTTTTAAACCCTAAACTATTTTTTTTGAGCCCGCCAAAATTTGAATTTTTCTCAACTCTTTTGAACAACCACACTTTTGAAACGAAGAAGCGCAGAGGAACAACAACAACAACAACAACAACAACAACAGCACTTAGGGCAAAGAGAGAGAGACGATATATAAAGAGCACTACTTACAATAATGGTTTTACCGCTGATGCCACCGAACACGCCTGGAAATGGTAATGTTGGTTTAAATAATAAGAATAACGATGATGAGAAAAACAACGCCGCTCCGATTGGCCATCTGTCGCGAATCGAGCTCGAGAATTTCAAGTCGTACAAAGGGAAACAAATCATCGGTCCGTTTAAAAAGTTCACCTCCATCATAGGCCCGAACGGGAGCGGGAAATCAAACCTCATGGATGCGATTTCGTTCGTTTTAGGCGTGCAATCCGCGCAATTGAGAGGGTCGACGTTGAGAGATTTGGTGTACGCGTACGACGTGCAAGATTCGAAGGAGAAGAGAAACGCGAGCGTGAGTTTGGTGTACGTTTTGAATACCAACGACGAAGAAGAGGAAGAAGAAGAAGAAGACGAGAGCGAAGAACGAGACGGAGATAAAGAAAACTCGAAGAAGAAGAAGAGGCAGAAGAGAGGAGAAGAAGAAGGAGAGAAGAACGAGGTACGGTTTTCGCGCACGATATCCAACTCGGGCGCCTCGGACTATAAAATCGACAACAAGACGGTGACGTTTGAAGAGTACGCGGAGAAGTTGAAACAGTTTGGTATCCTCGTCAAAGCGAGAAACTTTTTGGTTTTTCAAGGCGACATCGAAGCCGTCGCGCAGAAATCGCCGAAAGATTTGACGCAACTGTTCGAACAATTGAGCGGAAGCGACGAGTTGAAGCAGGCGTATAACGACGCGCAGTTGAAAGTGAAAGAGGCGGAGGAGGAGAACGCGGTCGTCTTCGGGAAGAAAAAGACGTTGATGAGCCAAAGAAAACAGATTAAAGAGCAAAAAGACGAGGCAGAGAAGCACATAAAGCTCGTGAACGAGTTGAAGGAGTTGAAGACGGATCGAGCGATGATGAAGTTGTTTCATTTGGACGAAGGCATCAAGACGATGCAGGAGGAAAAGTTGAAGATTGTGAAAAGTCGAGACGCGCACGACGAAAAGAACGAGGCAAATAAAGTCGAACTAGAGGAGAAGAAGAAGACGAAGGCGCAGGTGGCAAAATCTGCGCTGGTGGCGGAGAAGAAGATGAGTAAGTTGAGAGAGGAGCTCTCGAAAGCGACGCCGAAAATGGTCAAATCGAACGAAAGTTTGCAAAGGAACAAGAAGAAATTACAGTTGTTGCAAACAAACTTGGAAAAGACAAAGGAGGATAAAGATTCTCGATCGCAAGACGTGACAAAGTTGGAGAAGCAGTTGGAGGAAGTGAACGACGCGGAGAGATTGTACGACGCGGACCAGCTGAAGAAAGCCGAGAAGAGGTCGAAAGTAGAATTAAGCGACGCGCAACGCGAAGAGTTTAACCAAAAACGCGCGGAAGCCGGTTCGAAGACGTTTAAATTCAAACGCGAACGCGACGCGGCGGAAAACAGAGCGAACGTTGACAAAGGCACGTTGGAACGTTTAGAAGGTAAAATCGCGCAGTTGGAGAAACGTAAATCGTTCTTGAAAGAAAACGAGAAGTCGCAAAAGGCTCGATTGAAAGAGGTTGGCGAAAAAGTGAAACTGGCCGAATCCGATTTCAAAGCGCAAGACGCCAAGATTAAGATTTTAGCGGACGAGAAACGATCTACGAGAGCAAAAGCGGAACACTACCAAACGCAAATCGACGCCTTAACTGAGAAGTTACGAAGTGCGAAGGCGCTGCGTAAAGAAAACGAACGCGAAATGAAAGCGACGGAGGCAATCGCGTCCATGAGATCGCTCTTCGCCGGATGTCGCGGGAGAGTCACAGACTTGATTAAAGTGTCGAACAAAAAGTACGAGTTAGCTGTGATCACGGCACTAGGTCGAAGCGCAGATGCGGTAGTCGTAGACGATCGTGAATCCGCGAAAGAGTGCATTCAGTATTTGAAAGACCAACGCGTCCCGGCGATGGAATTTATTCCGTTGAAAGACATCAAGACGATGTCCGAGAACAACGAACGCTTGCGCGAATTAGGCGGCACCGCGAAATTAGTCATCGATGTCGTCAGCTACGATAACGCGTACCACAGAGCGATGTTGCACTCGTTAGGGGATTGCGTCGTCTGCGACACCCACGCCGAGGCGAAGAAACTTGCGTACGACAAGAGCAAGAAGAACGCCGGCGCGCTATTGAAAGTCGTCTCTTTAGACGGCACGAGCATCGATAAAGCAGGTAAACTTACCGGTGGGAGCTCTCAAGGATTGACGGATAAAGCGAACAGATTCACGCGAGCGGATATTGACACGTGGCGTAAAGAAAAAGAAAAGTTAGAAACGGAAATGTTGAAGTTGAAATCGGTGCAACAAATCATAAACGAGGAGAGCGCGGTGTACTCTCAAAAGCAACGACACGAACGCGATTTGGCGAATTTGAAGGAAGATTACAAAGACGTCGAGGCAAAATTGAAGCGGTTTCAAGATGAAATGACTTCAATTAACGACGCGTTGAAACCGATCATTCCCGAACGCGAGGCGACGGAGAAATCCATCAAAGAGTTCGAGGCAAAAATTGTCGAGTTGGACGCGAAAATCCACGACATTTCCGACGAAATCTACGCCGAGTTTTCCAAGCGCGTCGGCATCAAAAACATTCGCGAGCACGAAGAAGAACGAGAGACGAGGCGAAAGAAACAAGCGGAAGCTAAAGCAGAGTTTGCGTCGCAACGCGCGCGCGTCGTTGAGTTACTCGATTACGAAAAATCCCGCGACAACGACTCCGCCATCAAACGCAACGAGAAAGATATCAAAAAGTGCGAAAAGGAAATCGAAACTTTGGAAACGGAGTTGGAAAAACTCAATCAAAGCACGGCGGAGATGAAGACGCAGTTGAAAGAGCTGGATGGTGAATTGAAACGCGCGAAAGACGACGCGAGAAGCGTCGAACGCGAATTGCAATCTCTGAAAGAGCTCAACGCGGAAGCCAACGACGAACGGGAACGATTTTCGAGGTTGATTAACGCCAAGAATAATCACTTGGACGCGTTGAGAGGTTCGAGATTGGACGTCTTGAAGAATGCGAGCATGGAGTTGTTGGAAATCCCGCGAGCGGCGCAACTCGCCGCCGGCTCTGGTAGTGCGAAAAAGAAGAAGAAGAGTTCGTCTCGAAAAAGAAAGACTGCGGGCGATGACGACGACGAAGAAGGAGAAGACGAAGAAGTAGAAAATGACGACGACGCCATGGACGTGGACGCGCCAAGAAGTGAGTACGATACGGACGAAAACTACGCGGTAGACTATTCGGACTTGAAACCCGAGTTGCGCTTAGCCATCGATCAGGCGCAAAGAGACCGACTCGACGGGGAAATGCGCGACGAGTGCAACGAACGCGCCGCTACTTTAGAAAAGCTCGAGCCAAACATGAAAGCGCTCGAACAGTACGACCAAATTCTCGAAAAGGAAAAGCAACAAGCGGTTGAGATTGATAATGCGCGAGAAAAGTTGAGCGCGTGTCAAATCACCTTCCGAGAGATTGCGGAGACGAGAGGCGCTCGTTTTAGAGGCGCGTTTGAGCACGTCGAGAAGAGAATCTCTGAGACGTACCGAGAGTTGACGAAAGGTAGCGCGCATCCAACGGGAGGTCAAGCGTTCTTAACGCTCGAAAATTACGACGAACCGTTCTTGGGTGGCGTGAACTTCACCGCCATGCCTCCATCTAAGCGATACCGCGAGATGGAGATGTTATCGGGCGGCGAGAAAACTATCGCCGCTTTGGCGTTGCTCTTTGCGATTCACTCCTATCGCGCGTCGCCATTTTTCGTCTTGGACGAAGTCGACGCGGCGTTGGATAAATCCAACGTCGAAAAAATGGCTAGGTTTGTCCGCTCGAAATCCTTAGGCAAAGGTGGTACGCAATCCATCGTCATTTCGCTCAAGGATAACTTTTACGACAAGGCGGAGTCGTTAGTCGGCGTTTCGAGAGACCAACGAGAGGCGTGCTCAAAGGTGTTGACGTTTGATTTGACGCAGTTCGCCGAGACTGCTTGATGATGAAAATTTCAGTGGCGGAGAGAATACAATTATCGTTGACAAGAAGAACGTGCTGAATAACATACGCGCACACATGCGCGCGCAAACGCGCGCGCGAAGAAGAAGAAATAGAGAGAAACACAATTTTGTAAAAATGAATTAATACGAAGTAATTTACTGGACCTATACTATTTTCTACTTCTATCCGCCGCCACCGAACGGGTTAGGTAAATTCTCTTTGAACTTATCGAACGTGCTCTTTATCGCTCCGACGCCTTTATTCACCTGACTTGTTGCCGCGTAAGCGTTATAAAAAGTGTTTTGAATGTCCTCGCCTTCGGGTCTTCGTTGCATCGCGCCGACTTGACTAAACTTTCCATCTTTATCCGTGATTAATATTCTCCACGGCGTCCCGCTCGGTGCGCCACCTAAGACGCACTTGAATATAGCCCCTCCAGCGTTTTGGCCGAATACCTTATTCTCAATTGCTAAGGGTAAATACGAGTACACCACCGCGAATTGATTCTTAAACTTCTCCGTCTCTGAAATCGAATCCACGTCTTTCCCGCTCGCAATGATTTCGGATTTATAAATATCTCCCCCATCACCGGCGTGCATCCACTCCGCGTTCACCAAAACAATCGCCCGCGACGGGTTAATCTTCTTCGTTAACTTCACCGCCTGTTCAACTTCGTCTTCTCCAAACCCGACCAAATATACCGCCCCGGTCTTCTCGCTCGCGATGAAATCCGCCTCTACCTCCAACGCTTCCGCCAGCGAGAACGTTTCCACTTTACCATTCTTCTCTGCGCTCTTCCTCGCCGCTTCTTCGTCCGCGTACACCACGCTCGTGTTTTCCTCGTCAAACACCAGCGATAACGCCATCTCCGACGTGGATAAAGCGCCGTCGTCCATCACCGGTAATTCCGCGCATAAAAATTGCCCTCTTTTCGAGACTTGCTTTCGCATCGCTCGTTTTTTATTCGAACTGCTTTTTTTCTGGGACGCGTTTACGAGACGTTCGATCGCGGTCGCGCACTGCTGAAACGCCTCCTCTTTCGACTCCGGAGGATTATAAATTCCTTGTTGGTCTCCCGTCAGAGCTGTTGTTGTCGTCGTCTTCGTCGCTCTTTGTTGTCTTCTCGTTGTTGTTGTTTTCGTCGTCGTCGTCGTCGTCTTTCTCTTGAAGTTTTGGATAATGCGCTGCTGCGTGTGATGATGATGATGATGACTCGACGACGACAGAGCAGCAGCACAGGCAGAAGAAGAAGAAGACGCAATCATTGAGAAGAAACGAAAGAAAAAGAGGGTCTTTTTGAGCGCTCGAAAACGAGAGGATTTTACTGTCTTTAAGTGCGCTTTAAGTGTGCGTGCAAACAACAACTTAACTTGTGGTGGTTTTGAGCAGTGCTCTCTTTGCTCCTCTGCGAGTCTCAATCAACCGCTATCGCTGCATCATTTGCCGTTCTTTAAAGCGTTAACGTTCACGGGATTCGTCGGATCTTTCTTCCACATTTTGGACAACAACTCGTCGTACTGACTTTTCTTCAACCCTGGCCGTTCTTCTTTCATCCCGGGGAGTTCTCTCTCCTCGAACGCTTTGTACGCCGCCTTCATCGAAACCGGTTGCGTTTTCTTCGCGATGTCCAATCCAGTCAACTCCTTGACCGCTCTGTCGATAGTTCCTCCTCCTTTTACTGCTTCTTTATTTTCTGCGTCGAAGCGTGCTTTGTTTGTGTTTTCGATTTCGTCCACGTTGACGTACGACTCCGCTTCTCGCTTCGCCGCGAATTTCGCTTTCAATCTCGCCTTTGCATCCATCGCTTTGTTCTGTTCGATTTCGAATTTCGTCAGCTTCTTACTGCTCGAACTCTTCTTCTGACCGAGTTTGTTCATCTCCTCTTCCTCCATTTTCGCTAATCTTCTGTTCTCCGCTTTCCTCAGCGCGATTTCGTCTTCTCTCTTCGCGTCTTCTTCTCTCTTCTTCTCTCGTTTTAACGTCGGGTTCTCGAAGCCGATGAATTTCGCATCTTCGTTCGCTTTGTGCTCCTGCGCTTTCGTTTTCGCGAGTTGCTCTTGTTCCCTCGAAGCTTTGGCCTCGCGGCGGATGTTTGCCGTGCCACCCATTCTTTATCGCTGTTTTCTTGTTCTTATTCTTAGTATTAGTATTACAACGAAGCGAGAGTAGTATATAAAGTGCGTCTGCTTCTTTGAAGAGATTCTTACTACTACTACTACTACTACTACTACTACTACTACTCTACGTAAAATGATGTCGCTATTATATGTTGTTGTCCCCGTCGCTGATTTTAACCACGTGAACGCCTTTCTGTTCCATCGCTTTTCTGGCCTCTTTGACCGAGTCACCGAGATTTACCGCTCGAGTCACGTCTTCCAAAACGACGACGCGATCGAAGAGCTCGAAAGCGTCCTCGGCGGTGAAACGGACGCAATAATCGAAAGCGACGCCGACGATCACGCAGTGCGTGATTTTTGGACTTTTCGCGGCGTTATCATCACTCTTCGATGACGATGTTAATGATGATAACTCCAATCCTTTATTCACGCCGCGAATAAACTCGCTCAACCCAGTTTCCGTTTCTTTATCGTTTTCCAGAAACGCCGAGTACGAATCCACCCGTTTACGGAACCCTTTCCGAATAACTTTCGCCGAAGTGGGGACTCGAATTCTCTCGTGAAACTCCGCGCCTTTCGTCCCTTGCACGCAATGGTCCGGCCATAACGTCTGCACCACTTTTACTTCTCCTCCTTCGTTTTTTTTGTAACACTTCACCACCTCGTCGAACGGTTTCTTATTCTTTTCCGCGCTCGCGAACGAGGAGTGCTCTGGGCAGTGCCAGTCTTGGGTAAAAATCACCAGCTCGTTTCTCTCGGAGAATACATCGACTAACGCGTTCACATCCTCGATGATTTCTTCCGAATTCGGGACGGACAAGGCGCCAGTTGGTGAGAGGAAATCGTTTTGCACGTCGACCACGATCAGACACGACTTGTTCTCGTTCTCGTTCTCGTCGTCGTTGCCGCTTCCAAAGAACAATCGATTCGTTTCCATAAAAGTCATCCATTTCTTTTTCCGTTCTTCTTCTGCGTTTGAGAGGAAAGACATTGTGCTGTTTTTCGAAAAAGGCGGCTGCGTGCTCTGAGAAGTGTTGTTTTGTGTTTGGTTCGTGGTGGCAACAAAGTTAGTATACGTGGTTGTTCGCGCGCGAGAGAGAGGAGTATATCGTAACGAACTTTTCTCTCTTCGAAAGGCAAAAGTTTTAGGGAAAAGAAGTTGTCATTTCTTTACTCACAAAAGCGCGCTCAACGTTTCGAAGAAGAAGACAAAGAAGAAGAAGAAGAGGAAATACTGTACAGAATGGCGAGACGAAAGAATCCACATCCGCAGCGCGCGGTAAACGTGAAGACGGTGGTTGTGGGTGATGATGAAGAAGAAGAACAAGAACCGGTGTTGTGTTTGCAAATACCACCTGACGAGGATGATGATGATGTTTTTGTTGTCGTTGATGATGATATTGATGACGATGAAGATGATGATGATGATGAAGAAGAAGATGATGATGATTATGAAATGGACGAACAGATACGAAAAGAAGAGACTGCTTTTAGGAAAGGATCGAAGAGAAAGAGAACGCAACACGAGTGCGATGTTTGCGAGAAGATGTTTGGAAGTCCATCCCAATTGGCCGTACACATGCGTACGCACACGAACGAGAA
>Ga0255773_10002473_pt1 | contig 17085 bp, 19 predicted proteins | sample 011ome_17_FD_179971 | JGI IMG/M metagenome (GOLD analysis project Ga0255773, IMG submission 179971) | Coastal salt marsh microbial communities from the Groves Creek Marsh, Skidaway Island, Georgia - 011502XT metaG (version 2) | ecosystem: Environmental > Aquatic > Marine > Intertidal zone >...
CTTTCTACTATGAACTTATTTGGTACATAATCAATAATTATATAAGCAAAGTCTGGTTGAGAAGTTACAGGGCAAATAGAAGTAAATTCAGGACAGGTTAATCTTACAGAATAATTCACGCCTATTTTAGGATTAGAAACTTTTTCTAACACATTTTTGTCTGGTTTTGTGGGTATATCACTATTGCCTCCAAGGGCTTCAAGTTGATTTGATTTGCTCATTTAATTATCTCACTCAATTTAAATGTTTATTAGCTCGTTATTCGTTCTATTTAATTCTGACAAAATTACAGTTTGCCATTCTTCAACATTCTTTGCCAGATAAGATTTTTCTGGGAATAAAATGCCTCTAGACGAATTGATTAATCCAAAATTTCTTAGACCAGGATGAGAATTATCTAATATTAATGGTTCGCATGCATCACTGGCTGATGCTCCTTGTGCGCCATAACCTGGAATTAGAAAAGGTGCTGTTGGCAATAGCTTTCTTAGTGATATTGCTTGTTCTTTATAAGTAGCTCCTGAAACAATGCCGATAGACGATAATCCTAAATTACCATTATTTTTTTCAATAATTGGTTTCAGAATTGTAGCAAGGTGTTCGTAACATTTTAAATTTTTCTTAATTAACACTTCTTGAATATCTTGAGAGCCTTTATTACTAGTATGAACTAAAATAAATAAACCAGAGCCTGTATCTATTGCTTTGTTGAAAAAGGGTTCAAGACTATCAAGTCCTAACCAAGGGTTTACAGTAAGAGCATTACTTGGAAACGGAGCGTGTTTGCCTAGGTAAGCGCTTGCATAAGCTTTGCTTGTGCTTCCAATATCTCCTCTTTTTGCATCCATTATCACTAAAAGATCTTTGGTGTGCGCATGTTTGCATAAGGAGGATAACAGGCTCATTCCTTCAGGACCTAGTTGTTCAAATAATGCAATTTGAGGTTTTATTGCTGGAACCTTCCCAATAACTACCTCTAGTAAAGAAAAGCAAAATTTTTCAACTTTTTTAACATCGCTATTCATGTTTTTAATATTAAAGATTTCAGGTATTAAGTCTAAATGGGGATCAATACCTAGGCATAAAAAAGACTTGGTATCCCTTATTTTTGTTACAAGTCTATTCCCAAAATGATCATTCATTTATTAGTAAATACCAAGTGCTTTTCTGTAAGTGTCTAATAATGCTTCTTGTTCGAGTCTTTCGTCAATATCCATTTTACGTAAGATCAAAATTTTTCGCATAATTTTAGGATCATAGCCCATACCTTTAGCTTCAGATAGGACTTCTTTAATATCAAGAGTTATATTATTTTTTTCTTCTTCTAATCTTTCTATTCGCTCTATAAAACTTTTAAGTTTTTCATCTTTTTGATCAGTTGAGGAATTTTGTTTGATTTCCATGTCATTCATATTAATGATCTTTAGTATCGGATGTTTTAAATTTTTCTGTTTGATCTTCAGAGGCTTCAGTTTGATATTTTTCTTTCCAAATATTATGGGGCATACCATAAACTATTTCTTTAGCTCTGTCTTTTGTAATATCTAAACCGTTTTCTTCAGCTGCTTCAGCATACCATCTAGAAAGACAATTCCTACAAAATCCACTTAAGTTCATAAGATCAATATTTTGGACATCAGTCCTATTCTGAAGATGTTCAACTAGCCTGTTAAATACTTTAGCTTGTATTTTTGTTTCAATTTGTTTGTTCATTTTATGATATTAATCCTTAATTTTTTTACAATATTTATTTAATCTAAATACTACTTAAAGACAATTTTTTTATAGAATTGTAAAAGTGTAAGAAATATATTAGCCTTAGCTAAAATTGGAAATATTCTTTATGAATGATGAATTTAAAATCAACTCTGATAGGTTTGCTCAGGTTCGAAATGCACGCAACACTGAAATAGCTGAGGATTATACTGAAATGATAGCCGATTTAATTAGAGAAACCGGTGAGGCAAGAGCGGTAGATTTAGCTAAACATTTTGGGGTAACTGGACCAACTGTAAATAGTATAATTAGGCGTTTGGTTAGAGAAGGTTTGGTTGAGAGTAGGCCTTATAGATCAATTTTCTTAACTAAAGAGGGAAAGCTTCTAGCAGATTATTGTAAGAAAAGACATCAGATAGTTTATAATTTCTTGATCAAAATTGGCGTCAAGGAAGATGTTGCAAAAAACGATGCTGAGGGTTTAGAGCATCATGTTAGTAGTGAAACATTAAGTGTTTTTGAAAAATTTACAAAAATGTCATGAATTTACTCATAGATTCCTTCAAATAAATAATAAACCCTTTTTAAATCCTTTACGGTGTTGCTTGATATAGCTTCCATAAATTTAACATTATATATTTTACCATATTTGTTAGTCTCTATATTTGGAGAATTCGAAACAATTAAAATTCTTTCTCCTAAAGATTTTTGAGAATTATCAAAATTATAATTGGCTTCGTAAAAGTTTCCAGGTGTTATACTTGATGTCTTGAGATAAATTTTATTTTCGTGCTTGTTTTTGTCCCTGTTCAGATAATAATTAAATCTAGTTATGTCGCCTCTTCTTTCAAATACAACTTTTGATATATCGTTTTTATTTATAATTTTATCGATCTTACTGGCTAATATCTCAAAACCTAAATTTTTTCTTAATGGGTCTGATTTTAGGTTAATAGGTAAAAAGCTTCCTAACATGGTCACTTTTAAAATATATGCCGAAATGATAAAATTTAATAATAGTCCAGAATTGAAAGAAAACCGCAAAAGTTTAGACCTACTAGAAGTTATATAGAAGCTCAGCAATAAAGAAGCTGCTACATAAGAGGTAACAGCCCAGTTTGGGTTTGCAATTTTCAAAGAGCTTTGAATTGTTATCAATATTATAATAGGTAGAGAAAGCATTGATAGCAGAGCCAGCTTTTTATTTTTTACAAAGCCATGAAATACTAAAAGTAAGAAGATAAAAAAAATAATTGGTCCAAATACTAATAATTGTGAAGAAACAAAATCAATCACATTATTATAATTTAGCTGGATTTCTGATAAATCTGCGTTTGAGACAGTATGATTTACAGTCACAAAGTCGTTCAGATAATTCCAATAAATATTGCTAGCTGACACGATTAAGCAAGAAAAAATGATAATTAAAATTCTTTTGATATTTAAATCAAAGCCTCTATCATATAAAGCCCACCAAGTCATAAAGAAGATTATGAAGTATAAAGCTGCATATTTAGATAGGAAAGCTAGTCCTATACATATTCCTAAGCCTAATGCCAAATTATAGCTATTATTTTGAAATGTTTTAAAAAGAAATAATAAGCTTAACGCCCAAAATAAAATTAAGGGTGTGTCAGTTGATATAATAAAGCTTCCCAATGAAGCTGCAGGAGTAAATATCCATATCAAAGCAGCTATTCTTCCTGTATTAAAACTAAAAGTAACTTGGCCGCATTTCCATAAAACTATTGATGTAAGAAAATGAAAAATTGGTGAAGAAAGCCTTACAGCCCATTCTTCGTTACCAAATATACTAGTCGTAAGTGCTATGGTCCATGCTATGAGAGGAGGTTTTGTGAAATAACCAAAATCAACATTTCTTGACCAATCCCAATATTGAGCTTCATCTACTGATAGTTCTATTGGGGAAACAATTAAGCTATATATTCTTATTAAAGTAACAGAGATTAAAACTGTTATAACAAAGGTAGGGTTAAAGAAAGAATAATTAACTCTCTTATTTTTGAGTGATAGCATGACTATATCCTCACTCTATACTAAATATTCTAATTTTGTTAATATTTCAATCTTATAATTAAAAGTTGAAGGACTTTTGTTTTGGTTTCACTAACCTTGATTTGTTATAAGTTTAGGTTTAATTAGAATTTAAAATTAATTTTCAGAGAAGTTAATGGGCCAAAGTAAAGAAATTGATGAATTGATAGAAGATTTTTCTTTCTTCGAATCTTGGGAAGACAAGTACCAATATTTGATAGACATGGGAAGGAATGTCCCTCAAATGGCAGATGAATTAAAAATTGATGAAAATAAATTAAGAGGGTGCCAATCGATTGTTTATTTCAGCAATAGCTATAATGAAGATGGTACTATAACTTTTATGGCTAATAGTGATGCAGCAATAGTTCAAGGCCTAATAGCCTTAATGCTTAAAGTTTTTTCAGAGAAAAAACCCCAAGAAATTTTAGATACTGATATTAGTTTTTTAAAACAAATCGGACTTGATGAACATTTGTCGCCAACCAGAAAAAATGGACTCTCTTCTCTTGTTTCTTCTATTAAAAATGCAGCTAAGATCAAATTAGTTTAGGGAATGTAATTTGGTTAAAGCTGGAAAAAAATACGAAATTTCAAGCTTAACTAATGAAAAAGTTAAATTTATTAATAGTCTTTATCAACGTAAATATAGACAAGAATTAAATTTATTTGTGGCTGAAGGGGTTAGAGTTTGCAAAGAGGCGTTGGAAAATAATTGGACTATAAAATATCTTTTATATGATATTACTAATAATGATAATTTATTTATTAAAAATCTAATAAACGAAGTTGTATTATTAGGTGGCGACGTTATAGGCGTCACACCTCAAATTCTAACAAAAATCTCTCACAAAAGTAATCCTCAAAACGTATTAGGTGTTTTTGAACAAAAATGGCAAATGCTAAATCAAGTTTTAGGTATAAAGACTATTGTTGCGTTAGAGAGCGTAAGAGATCCAGGTAACCTTGGAACAATATTGAGGACCATGGATGGCGTTGGTGCTCAAGATTGTATTTTATTGAATGAATGTACTGATCCTTTCTCATATGAATCTGTAAGGGCAAGCATGGGAGCTATTTTCAATGTAAATATAATAGCTTCGACAACTAAAAGTTTTATCAAATGGAAGTTAAATAATAATATTAATTTAATTGGTACATCATTGATAAATGCAATTGATTACACTGAGACAGATTGGAAATCACCCTTTGTTTTAGCTATGGGGAATGAGCAGCAGGGATTAACGGATGAATTAACAAGTGCATGTGACCAATTGATTAAAATCCCAATGAATGGAAAATCAGATAGTTTAAACTTAGCCGTATCAACTGGGATTGCCCTTTATGAATCAATTAGGAAAAATCCTAATTAATCTATAATGATTCCCATCTTGCAAAAATAGCTGTGCTAATTTGCCTTGGATTACTTTGTTTCTCTTTAATGGATAGTTCTCCTGAATGAACTTGGCCAGGAAAGTTTTGCATAACCTCTTTTAGCGCATGGTGCAAAGATAAATAACTGCATCTAATTGCATAACTGTTCAGGATAACAAAAGTAGGATTGGTCGATAAAACTTGTGGGATTAATGTTAATAAAGATGGAAGATCCTTAAATAATTCCCATTTTTCACCATTTGGCCCTCTTCCATATTTGGGTGGATCTAGAATTACAGCATCATACTTATTATTTCGACGTATTTCACGTTGAACAAACTTAATGGCATCGTCTGTAATAAATTTAATAGGTAGGTGTTGTAAAGATGATAGGTTTCTATTTTCAAATGCATAATTAATAGCTTTTTTGCTTGCGTCAACATGAGTAACAGATGCTCCATTATAAGCAGCATGCAATGAAGCGAGACCAGAATAACCAAATAGATTAAGGATTTTAGGGGGATCATTATTGGTAGGTAATTGTATGAAACGCTGAATTTTTTTTGAAGCCCATAACCAGTGTGGAGATTGGTCGGGAAAAAATCCAAGATGACGAAAGGGTGTTGGTGTTGCAAAAAATTTAATATTGCCAAACTTTAATTCCCATTTATTAGGAAGGTTCGTATCCAAAGACCATTTTCCTGTAACATCATCATTATCTGCTGAAGAAGAAGTAAGAAACTTACCTGAAACACCTTCCCATACTTTAGGCGATAATTTTTTTGCCCAAAAAGCTTGGGGTTCAGGTCGTGAAAAAAAATAACGACCAAAACGTTCTAACTTTACACCATTACCACTATCAATTAAGGCATAGTCATCCCATAAGTCTGCATGTAACAAAAGTGGCTTCATTAGGAAACTTCCTATCATTTATAGTTTTGCTAAAACAAATTGTAAGTATAATAATAAAGGAAAAATAAAGAAATAAAATGAAAATAAATCTTTCTATTATAGTGCCAGTGTATAACGCAAAGAAAACTTTGGTCAGCTGTTTGAGCTCCATTAATAATCAAATATTTAAATCTGATTTATCTATAGAGGTGATAATTATCATAGATGATGGCAAGAATTATGAAAATATAATTCCAAAGATGAAAAGTGGAATACAAGTTAAAGTTTTAAAAACGAAAGGAATAAAAACAGGTCCAGGTAATGCAAGAAATATAGGTATTAAAAAAGCAAGAGGTAAGTATATAGGTTTTTTAGATGCAGATGATGAGTGGTCACAAAACTATCTTGAAGATATGTATAATTTGGTAAAAAAGTATGATTTAGTATTTGCACCAACTAGAATTTATAGAAACGAGGAGTTAGTAGATGAATTTAGAGGATGCGACAAAGGGTATATAAATATATCTGATATAGGTGAAGTGCCATGCAGTTTCCATCCATTTGTAAAAAGAGAAAAACAAGGTGAATTTTGGAATAAAAGAAGTCAAGATGTTTACAACACCGCAAATTTGATAAACAAAAATAATAAAAAAGTAAAAATGGTGACTGAGGCATTCTATAAATTAAACTTACAGGATAAGTCTGTTACAAAAGAAGGTGGTTTTTCTCATAAGATCGATATAGCGTATAGACTATATCAAATTTATTCATTGAAAATTGGAAATTATAAAGTAGCAAGAGTCTTTGCATTAAGGCGAATAAATAATAAAAAATATACCAATTGGTTTGAAAAAAACAAAGGTGGATTTTACGAGTTCTTAAGCGAAAGGAAATAGTCATATGGAACAGATTAAGGCATGCATATTTGATGCATATGGTACTTTATTTGATGTTAATGCCGCATGTAGAGAGTTATCTAAAGAAGTGGGACATAAATGGGAAAGTTTGGCGTCTCTTTGGAGATTAAGGCAAGTTGAATATACATGGTTGAGAAATTCAATGGATGAATATATAGATTTTTGGCAAATTACATCTCATGCATTAGATTATGCCATGGAAACCTTAGAGATTGATAATATTAAGTTAAAGCAGGAACTATTAGCACTTTATTTAAAGTTAGAGGCTTACCCTGAGGTAAAAGATTTATTAACAAAATTAAAACAAAAAGGTTTTAAGACTGGTATTTTATCTAATGGAAGCATGAAAATGTTAAATAGTGCAGTAGACAACGCAAATATACGAGAACTTCTGGATCAAATATTATCGGTTGAAGAGTGTAAAACATATAAACCATCCAAAAAAGTTTATGATTTAGTAGAAAAAATTATGAAAGTTAAAAAAGAAAACGTTATGTTTTTTTCAAGCAATGCATGGGATATGCATGCGGCATCTAATTATGGATTTAATACAATATGGGTGAATAGGTTTAATGCAAAACTAGAAAAGTTACCAGGAAAGCCAATAAATATCGTTAACTCCTTAGAAAAAATAGACGAAATTATTTAAATCACATATCATGGCCAACACCCCAGTGCCAAAAATCAGATTTATAATTATTAAAGAATCTATTGATAATCATTTGATGAACCTCGGAAGCACCATCTACTAATTTTGCTTGACGAGCATAACGGTAAATCCACTCAAGAATAGTATCCTTGCTATATCCCTTAGCCCCATTTAATTGAATTGCGGTGTCGCAAACATTATTAAGAGTGTCAGCAACATGTATTTTAGCCATAGATACATCTTGTCTAGATTTACTACCATTTTCAATTTTCCATGCAGCTCTCATTACCAGTAATCTTGCAATATCAATATCCATGGCAGCATTACCTAGTTTAATTTGAACAGATTCTCTGTCAGCTAATTTAACTCCAAAGCCTTCTCTATGTGAAACATAATCTAACGCAATCTCCAAGCTTCTTCTTGAAAGGCCAATCCAGCGCATGCAATGTGTGAGCCGGGCAAGCCCTAGTCTAATTTGTACGATTTTAAGTCCTTGACCCACTTCACCTAGACGGTTTTCATCAGGTACCTCTAATCCACTATATTCTAGCTCACAATGTCCACCATGCTCCTCAGGTCCCATGATAGGAATGCGTCTTTTAATATTCCAACCTGGCTGATCTTTATGATATAGAAAGGCGGTTAGCCCATCTTTAGTCTTTGCTAAAAGTATAAAATGAGATGCAACGGCTGCACCAGTAATATACCATTTGAGACCATTTATAATCCACTTTCCGTTGTTGTAAATGGCTTCGGTTTTAATCATAGAAGGGTCTGATCCTCCTCCAGGAGCTGGTTCAGTCATTGCTAAAGATGACCTTACATCTCCATTAATAATTGGGTCTAACCATTTAGCTTTTTGATCTTCTCTTCCTATTCTGTTTAAAATATACATGTTGCCATCATCAGGAGCAGCACAATTAAAACAAACTGGACCAAAAATAGATCTATTCATTTCTTCATATAGAGCGGACATTCCAATAGGACCAAAGCCAAGACCAGATCTGGAAACAGGCATTTGAGGAGACCAAAGTCCTTCCTTTTTTACTTCTTGGCGGATTTCTTCCAATAAACTTTCATTAATGTTTTCATGATCGTCATAAGAAGAAGGTTCTGATTCAAGTGGAATAATATTATCATCAACAAATTTTCTTGTTTTTACTCTTAGTTGTTCAACATTGTTGGGAAGTTTAAAATCCATAAAAGTCTCCTAAAAAATTATAGCCCAGCACTCAGACCACCATCTACTGCAATGACTGCTCCTGTCATATAAGTGTTATGACGATTTAATAACATTGAAATTATGACATCAAGCTCTTCAGCAGTTGCAAACCTTTTTAAAGGTATTTTCTTTTTAAGTAAAACACCAGCATCTCCTTCTAGTTGCTCTTTGTTAATATCAGTTAAAATATAACCTGGTGCTAAAGCATTTACACATATATTGAAACGAGCTAACTCAATTGATTGAGATTTAGTGACTTGAATTAACGCTGCTTTAGTTGCAGAATAAGCACCTACATATGACAATGGCCTATATCCCAAGGTTGATGCAATATTAATGATTTTACCACTCTTGTTTTTTATCATATTTGGAATAATAGCATTCGATACGTTCATTGACCCCAGGAGGTTTGTATTAAATATTTTAGATAAATTTGAGTATGTTTCTTCATGCAAAAGCTTAGTATTAGCAATACCTGCATTATTAACTAAACCATAAATATTTAAACCAGATAGTTTTTCAAAAACTTCTTGTTCATTAGTAATATCAATTTCTAAAAACTCATGTTCAAGATTTTGGTTTGGTAGGTTTGATATAACAGATTTAAGGTTTTTTTTATTTCGTCCAACCCCTATAATTTTAAAGCCTTCAGCAGCTAAAACTTTAGAAAAATTAGCTCCAAGGCCACGGCTTGCACCTGTAATTAAAACAGTGTTAGATTGATAATTCATGATATAACACCCAATAAGATAAATAATTAGTAATGATATAAAAATAGATTAATTAAGTCGTATAGATATGTCAGTAAAAAACAAAATTAATAATTTAAATTTATGGATTAGAGAAAAAACTTCTTTAGAAGAAGATATTGTATCCATTAAAAAATTTGAGATAGGTCAATCAAATCCAACATATCTTTTGAAGGCAAATTTTAAAAATTTTGTACTAAGGTCGAAACCATTAGGAAATCTCTTACCAGGTGCACATCGTATTGACAGAGAATACAAGGTTATGTCTGCTCTTATAGGATCTAAGTTACCCGTTCCCAAGATGTATGGATACTGTAATGATGTTAATGTATTTGGTAGTGAGTTTTATATAATGGAATTTTTAGATGGTTCCCATGAATTTGATCCTATACTTCCTCATTACTCATCTAAGCAGAGAAAGCAAATCTATAGACATAAAATAGAAATTTTAGCTGAGCTAGCGTCAGTTGATTTAGAAGAGCTTGGTCTAGAAAAGTTTGGAAGACCTAAAGGCTATCTTGAAAGACAAATTAGCTTATGGATAAAACAATACAGAGCGTCACAAACAAAAAATATAGAAAGTATGGAATTCTTGATTGAAAATATACCTAAATATATACCAAAAGAAATAGATGACTTGTCGCCTTGTCTGTTACACGGTGACTTTCGTCTTGATAATATGATGTTAAAAAATGAAAATAATTCTATGAAAGTACTTGGCTTATTAGATTGGGAATTATCTACGTTATCTCCTCCATTCATAGATTTATCTTATTGGGCTTTGATGCTTAGGTTTGAGACAAACTGGCCTATAGGAGGATTGGGTCAATATAGAAATATTCATAAAAATTCAGGTATTCCCGAAGAAGAGGAAATGTTAGAGAGTTATTTAAATATTACTGGTTTTGATAAGCCTAAATATTGGAAATATTTATTAGCATTTAACAGCTTTAGGTTTGCAGGGATACTGCAGGGTATAGCAAAAAGAGTCATTGATGGTAATAATGCTGGAGAAAACGCTTACGAGGTTGGTGAGCAAGCTGAAATAGTTGCTAACTTAGGAAAAGAGATTTTTAAGGAGTATTTGTAAATTTTTTTGGAAATACCCTTATGGGATTTATCATTAATAGTGAAGCAACTAAAAGCGAGATTGATGATATCAATAAAGCAATCTTATAAGATGAAAATAAATCTATCATCACTCCACCAAAGTAAGGGCCAACCATTTGGCCTAAACTAAAAGCAGAAGTTAATATTGCTGTAGAAACTCTTATAGATCCTTTATATCTGGATTGGCCCTCTAAAAGAGCTAATGCAGTTATTGGTATAAAAGTTGAACCAAGAAGAATAGATGCTAGAGTAATACCAAATTTATTTTCCAATATTACGGGCATTAAAATCCCTAATCCCATTATAGCACAAGCTAAAAAAAGAGCTAAATCATTACCTATTTTTTTACCAAACCAAGGCCAAAAAATAACCATTGGTATCCCTGTTAATCCAACTAACAACCAAACGTATATTTCAGTTGTTTCCAAACCAGCAGTTTCCCTAGCCATAGCTGAAATAAAAGTTCCCAGAACAACATAACCAAAACCATATAACCCATAAGATAAGGTTATTAAACTAAACCCAAAATTACTATGAAGACTAGAGGTTTTATTAGTTGTACTTATAATTGATTCATCAGGTGTAAAAACAAAAATAGGGATAGCTAAAATTATTGATAAAATTGTTACGCCTATCCATAGTTCGTTCCACTCATAACCAAGGATACCTAGAATAGATACTATAATTGAGGATAAAACAATTCCAAACCCAACGCCCATAAAATGTGCAGTACTTAAAGATTTTTTCCCAAAAGCCTGTATTGAAGGAAGTATTAATGATGTGCCGAAAATTAAAACAAAAGCGCTGGATAGACCACTTAAGAAACGAACTATTATAAAAAAATTTATATTGTCATGTAAGCCCATAAGTAGTGTCGTTATTAAGGAAACAACAATAGAGATAAAGAAAACTAACTTTACTCTTTTTTTAAAAATTGAAAGGATTGATAATAATGAACCACACAAATAACCAAAGAAATTCCACGAGGCAATTAGACCCCCAATAGTCTTGCTCATATTTAATTCTTCTAACATGTAAGGTAGAATAGGAGTGTAAGCAAATCTTCCAATTCCAACTGCCAAAGCTAATGCAGCAGCTCCAGTTACAATTAAAATTAATACTTTAAAATTAAATTTTTGCATCAAATTTTATTTTTTCCATTACATGAACTAATCTTTAAAATATGAGCTAAATAATCAATTAAGATTATTTATTGACCAAAATTTAAAAAATGTTTCTTATATACATATTATATTAATATGAGAAAAATAGATGCACAATCTTTTTACTATAATCAATGAAACGGATCATATAGTCAGAATTGAGCTAACAAATGGAAAAAAGTACAATCCATTATCACTAGAGTTAATAAGAGCTCTAATAAAATCTTTAAAACAAATATCATCAATAGATAAAGTGAGGGTATTAATTATTTCTTCTGAGGGCCCAGGTTTTTCAGCAGGTCATGATCTAGAAGAATTAAGACAGAATAAAAAAAACAAAGACTTTTTTAAAACATTATTTAATGAATGTTCAAATTTAATGCAAACTATAATGACCTTGTCGCAACCAGTTATAGCAGAAGTATCTGGAATTGCAGCAGCAGCAGGTTGTCAGTTAGTTGCTAGCTGTGATCTAGCGGTAGCATCAGAACAATCTTCTTTTATGACACCAGGTGTTAATATAGGTCTTTTTTGTTCAACGCCTATGGTTGCTGTTTCTAGAAATATTAGTAGAAAGAAAATAATGGAAATGCTTTTGACTGGTGAAAAACTTAATGCTGATGATGCAGTTCAATATGGCTTAATAAATCATTCTGTCCCTCTAGAGCAACTGCATAATAAGACAATGCAACTAGCAAAATTAATAGCATCTAAGCCAGTTTCTACAGTAAAAATTGGCAAGGAAGCTTTTTACAGGCAGGTTGAAATGCCAATCAATGAGGCCTATAATTATACCTCTGAAGTAATGACTGCTAATATGATGGAGATAGATGCTCATGAGGGTATTAGTGCATTTTTAGATAAAAGACATCCGAATTGGAATGAATAAAAAATTTAGATTTTAAGATCAAGTCGAGGTTTCCAAAAAGGTCGAAAGAGTTCAATTTTTGGACATCGGTTCATAACTACCTTTAAACCAGCTTTCTCTGCAAGCTTTGCAGCATTATGGTCAATAACACCAATTTGTGCCCATATAACTTTAGCGTTGATAGCTATAGCATCTTCAGTAACGTTATATAAATCCTCAGATTTTCGAAAAACTTCAACCATATCGACAGGTCTATCAATAGCCTTTAGATTTGGATAAACTTTTAGATTCCTGATTTCATGAAGGTTTGGTTTTGGGTTGACTGGTATCATATCATAACCAGTTTCACTTAAAACGCGGAGTACCCCATAACTAAATTTTGTTTTATCTGGGCTAGCTCCAACCATCGCAATAGTTTTAACTGAGCTAAGGATGTCTTGTAAATAATCATCATCGTAAGCTTCATTATGATTCATAAAGTTCATGACTTAAAATCCTTCTTGGTTGCGATATTGGCTTTTAATTCATGAGAAGCAAGGGGGTCTATAAAGGGATTACGATAGAGCTTGTCATGACTTTCAACGCCAATTTCGAAAGTGCAATCAGTTTTAGCGCGAGCCACACATAAAATTACATAACCGTTATTTATTTGTCTATTATTAAGAGCAACTTGAGATCGTTGGTCAACTTCACCTTTTATAAGTTTGGCAGCACACGTTATGCAACCACCATACTGACAACCGTATGGTAGATCAAGTCCTTGGGCACGTAATTCATGGAGTAAAGGTTTTGATCCTTTAACTTTAAAAAAATTATTGTCACGATTAGCAATCGTAATTTTATTCATAACCAAATATCACTTGTACAATCGCCTCCTGGGTAACGGCTTTCGTGACATCTGCTGGGTCCATTAGGTTCTTTTCCAAAATCAACAACAAAATCCTCATTAATTTTCATGCCTCCATTTTCTACGTCACAGTCAATCATGAGCATAACGCCACCCTGAGTACGAATTTCTGGATAAAATTGATTATCCCATGTTGAGAAAAGAGAGGTTGTTACGTACATTCTCTTACCATCTAAGGATAATTGATACATTTGTGGACCACCCGCAATTTTTACTCCATTTACAATAGGGGCTTTATCTAAAAGACCGCCCATCCATATCTGTCCAGTTAGAATAGGTTTATGAGGATCAGAAATATTATATTGGCGTAAATCACCATGAAGCCAGTTGTTTATATAAAGATATTTGTCGTCCATTGAAACTAAAATCGCCGACATTACACCAGGTATAGGAATTGGCCAATCTGGGTGGGGTTCATTATCGACATCAATGATTTTTTCCCATTCCCATTTTCCTTCTTCAGATTTCCAGAAATGAATTACATTTGTGCTTAGGGCGGCACCACAAAATCCATGGCTACTATTAGGGTTATGTAAAAACTTAACTTCAAGCGGTATAAGCCCATCCTCACCTAAATACATTGTTTCAATTGGTTTTTTCTTTTCAAAGTCCCAAATATGTAATCGACGGCCATATTTTAAGTGCCCAACTTCTTCTAGATCAAATCCTGGCATAAAAGTGTTTGGTGCCGCCCATTCTGAACTAATCATAACGTTATGGCGTGGCTGGTACCAAAAGTCATAACTAAAAGGGATATTTCCCATAGATTTTTCCCAACGACCTACAATTTCAAAATCTTTATTCAGATGCAAATACCCTCCTGGTGCTTCCCCTTTAGCATCTCCAAGAAAAGAAATAATAATTTCAGACCCTAAACAATGAACTGTATGTGGTCCTGAAAGATTAGTTTTAGATTTAATTTCAGATCCATCAATTATTTTATAAATACTTGGTGACATAGGATTAGTGGCAGTATCAACTACATATATATTATTAGAACGAACGCCGGGTACTAGTAAGTATTTACGACTCATTTTTTCATCATTATGACATGAAGAACATGCATTCCAACCCATATGATGAAGTTCATCTCCAATGCCAGGCATTTCAAGTCTATGAATAACTTTTGAATAATTTGGACTATCTGGGTCTATATCAATAGTAGCAAGATAGTCTGGTTTTTGAATTCCAGTCCCAGTATAAATTGCTATGGTATATAATAATTTTTCTCTGGGCGCTTTAATAGCTTCAGAGGGGCTAGCGTAACCTGGGCCACAACATAATCCGTCCATGATTAAGCTCCTTAAAATTATTAATACAATAATTTTATATAATTATAAGTTAGCTATAACAAGTGCAAAGTAAGCCCAGCATTTCTGGCGGTAATAATATGTTTAAAAAGTTAGAAAGTTAGTATCTAATTTATATTTTGGATAAAGCCCCTTCTAAGTCACCGATAATATCCTTATGACTTTCTAGTCCAATTGACAAACGAATTATAGAGTCACTAACTCCAGATTTTTCTTTTTGTTCATTATTCAGTTGTCTATGTGTCGTTGATGCAGGATGTACAATCAATGACCTAGTATCACCTACGTTTGCAAGATGAGATATTAAGTTGCAATTTTCTACTAATTTTATGGCTCCTTCATATCCACTATTTACAGAAAATGTAAAAACTGAACCAAACCCATCTTTAAAATATTTTTTTGCTAATTCATGATAAATATTTTCTTTAAAGCCTGCCCAAGACACGTAATTTACCTTTGGATGGTCTTTAAGAAAATTGGCAACTAGTTCCGCGTTTTTCATGTGTTGTTTCATTCTTAACGGAAGAGTTTCTAAACCGATTAGCGTTAAATATGCATTTAAAGGAGCCATTGTTGATCCTAGATCTCTTAGTACACTTGCATGGCAATAATTGATAAATGCATGGTTTCCAAAACTTTCATAAAAATTAATGTCATGATAGGAAGAATCGGGAGTTGTTAGTTTTGAAAATACTCTACCCTTATCCCAAGGAAAGTTTCCCATATCTACAACAGCTCCACCCATTGCGTTTCCATGTCCTGATAAAAATTTTGTTGTTGAGTAAACAATTAAATCAGCTCCAAATTTTCCAGGTTGACATAAAATTTGTGTTGCCATTGTGTTATCAATTACAAGTGGAATACCAGCTTCATGAGCTATATCTGCAAGAGATGTAATATCGGTTATATTTCCGTCAGGGTTAGCTAAACTTTCAGCAAATAAAACTTTTACAGAAACATCTTTAACAGCATCCTTAACAGCATCTAAATCAGACACATCAACTAATTCAGCATCCCAAGAGAAGTTTTTAAATGTTTTAGTAAATTGAGTAATAGAACCCCCATATAATTTAGAACTAGCAATTATTTTTGCCCCAGGCTCCATTAAAGGAAATAAAGCTAGCATTTGTGCGGCATGCCCAGATGAGGCGCAGCAGGCGCCTAAGCCATCATCTAAAGCTGCTATTCTTTGTTCTAGAGCAGAAATTGTAGGATTAGACAATCGAGCATAAATATTTCCTGGTTCTTGAAGGTTAAATAAGCTTGCTGCATGATCTATATCATCAAATGTAAAAGAAGTTGTTTGATAAATTGGAATACTTCTTGATCCAGTTGAGGCATCAGGTCTAGTTCCTGCATGTATAGCAAGTGTTTCTAATTCATTAGTTTTTACAATTCCTCCATTTCTTGAAGCAGATGGTGGTTTTTTAACAACAGGTCTTTTTGAAGAAATTAATCGTGAATTAAAGCCAGCTAATCCAAGTGCGCCAGATAACCTTGAATGTTCCATTTTTGGACATTTATCATAAATAACATTTATTTTTGCTTTTTTGCCTAAATTAATAGCTTCTTCGTTTTTAATACCTAATTGCATCCAAACAGTTTTAGCACCAATACTTATTGCATCTTTAGTAATCGAAGCACAAAACTCACTAGGTCTGAATATATTAACCATATCTATTTTAATAGGTACATCTTGAAGGGATGCATAGCATAATTCATCCAGAATATATTGACCTGCATTACCAGGGTTTATAGGTATAACTGTGTACCCATGTTTCTGAAGATATTTCATGACAAAGTTAGAGGGGCGTTTCCAATTCTTACTTGCCCCAACCATAGCTATTATTTTATTTTTAGATAAAATATCTGCAATAAAAATATCTTCATCTTCAAATGCATTACTTGATATACTCATGATTTTTACCTTTCAAGAGACACTCTATACTGCCCAAAGAAAAAATTTAAAAATTTATTTTTAACATAGTAAATATTTCCTAGATCAAATATCATAATTTAATAATATTCTCGTTATTGGAAGAATTTTAAAAAGGAATTTTTTATGTCCCTACAATTTGATTTTATAATAGTTGGAGCGGGTACTGCAGGATGTCTTTTAGCGAATCGGTTATCGGCAAATGGTAAATACACTGT